>SDBT01000040.1_pt1 | contig 146616 bp, 127 predicted proteins | sample 2277101 | NCBI WGS metagenome assembly SDBT01 (sample SAMN10404973, study PRJNA504765) | marine sediment metagenome | isolation source: marine sediment core GS10_PC15, 103 cmbsf | place: Arctic Ocean: Southern Knipovich Ridge | collected 2010
TCTGCCGGATAGAGTACCCCGTGGCACGTAAGCGGGCAATTTCACATCGCTCTTCAATCCTGATCTGACTATATTTCTGTCCCATAACAACACCTTATACAGGTGTTGCACTTCGTTTGTGAACTTAGGGAATCCAGAAAAAGTAATTCTTTGTCTACCAATACACTCCGGATGGTTAGCTGGAAATGACAAAAAGATGGATTCCTGTTTTCACAGGAATGACAACCCCGCTTTTTTTCCTCTACGGTACTTATGGGACATCCTCTCCCCGTCAGCCGCGTCATCACCTTACCAGGGCCACAACCTCAACTCACAGGCGGGGAGACAACGCCAGCCCAGCCATCCCCCTCGAAAAACTCCGTCCGGGACAACTCGATCCAGCTTGAATCACCTTTCAGGTAAAGCACCTTGTCGGTCAGGGTTTTTATGATATCGCCGTCGTGGGTGATAATCACTATCCCCACCCCGCGCTGTTTCAGCGCCCGGGCCAGCAGGATAAAGCGTCCCACCCCCTCCTGATCCAGCCCGCAGGTCGGTTCGTCAAAGACCACAAACTGGGGCGACATCGACAATACCGCCGCAAAGGCCAGCCGACGTTTTTCCCCGCCGGAGAGAGTGAAAGGATCCTTCGCCACAAATGTTCTCGGCTCCAGTCCGACCATGGCCAACAGGGCCTCAATCTCCGTTTCGCTTAGCGAGCAGCGCAGGTTTTTCGGGCCGAAGGCAATCTCTTCCGAGCAAGTAGGTAAAAAGAACTGCCGTTCCGGCTGCTGGAATACCGCCGACACCCGGCCGACAAGCCGGTCAGGCGGCACTGACTGACGGTTGTCATCGAGATACTCGATGGAGCCGGAACCGGGTTTCAGAAGGCCGCAGAGCAGTAACCCCAAACTGCTTTTCCCCGAACCCGACGGACCAACCAGACCGACGGCTTCTCCCTTCTCAAGGTCAAAACTGATGTTTCTAAGTACCTCACGCCCTCCGGGGTAACGGAAGCAGACCCTTCGCAGCACCAGTTTGTTTATACTCGGGGGACGTTTTGCAGCGCCGTTGACGGAGCTGGACGGGATTAGGATCTGCCGCCCGTTCTCCAGGGAAAAGCTCAGCCCGGTCCTGATGCAAAAGGCTCTGTCCTGAAAAACCTCCTCCGGCGCGGCATCGGCGGCAACAGCTCCACCGTCCAGGACGATCAGCCGGGAGTAGCGTTCGGCCGTGCTGGGATATTGGGTAATGTGAATCTGGATCATTGAGGGATTGCTCTGACGAAGTTTGGCCAGCTCTTCCATAAGGGTGACCTTGCCGCTCTCATCAAGGAAGGAATCGGGTTCATCCAGCACTAAAATCGGCGGTTGGCAGACCATGACCCCCGCCAGCGCCACCCGCTGCTTTTCCCCACCGGAGAGTTCGCTTGTCAGGCGCGACCGCAGGTGAGTGATGGAAAACCGCTCGATGGTCTCCGTTATGAGTCTCTCCATCTCTGGCTGGGGGACGGCGAGATTCTCCAGCGCAAAGGCGATCTCCTTCTCGACGGTGACGGAGACCATCTGGTTGTCCGGGTTCTGAAAGAGAATCCCCACCGGCATCGGAGAGGCGTTGCCGGCCTCGACAGAAACGCGCCCCTGTTTGACGTCAATCAAACCGGCCAGGATTTTGGCCAGCGTCGACTTCCCGGAGCCGTTGGCTCCCATAATACACACTGACTCGCCGGCCCGTATGTCGAGACTGAGGTTTCGCAGTACCAGTTTGCCGTCGTCGCGGTAGCGGTATGTGACATTCTCCAGGTGTATCATAAGCAAAAAACCGATGCCCCCAAGAAAGGAGATTCGGTAAGAATCACAAGAAATAATGCAGGTCTCGTAGGTCAGGAGGCTTGTCCTCCTGACTATTTGTTTCATACTGTTGTCAGGACCACGAGGGTCCTGACCTACTGTCTTTAATCCATATAGCAGACGTCCAGCTTGCGCGCGGCGCCGACCTCATCAAGACGGCGCACAGGTGTATCGTGCGGAGCCGAAGTTACTATCTGCGGTGTTTCCGCGGCCTCGCGGGCAATCTGCTTCATCACCGACGCAAAATAATCGAGGGTTTCTTTGCTCTCCGTTTCCGTCGGTTCGATCATCATCGCTTCCGGGACAATAAGAGGAAAGTAATTGGTCGGCGGGTGCACGCCGAAATCGAGCAGACGCTTCGAGATGTCAAAAGTCTTCACGCCCAACTTTTTCTGCCGCGACCCGGAAATGACAAACTCGTGCATGCAGTGGTTGTCGTAGGGAAGTTCATAATCTTCGCGCACCAACTCCTTCAGGTAATTGGCGTTCAGAACCGCATTCTCGGAAACCCGTCTCAGTCCCGCTCCCCCCAAGGTCTTGATGTAAGCATAGGCACGGACAAAGTTGATAAAGTTGCCATAAAAGCTGTGGAGCCGACCGATAGAATGTGGCCGGTCACAATTGAAAAAAAGGTCACCTTGTGACTTTTTTTCCAGAACCGGCAGCGGCAGGAACTTCTCCAACTCGGCCGTCACTCCGATAGCTCCCCCACCCGGTCCGCCTCCGCCGTGAGGCGTGGAGAAGGTCTTGTGCAGGTTAAAATGCATCATGTCAAAACCGACGTCACCCGGGCGGAAAAGGCCCATGTTGGCGTTCAGGTTGGCGCCGTCGAGATACATCAACCCTCCGCCGTTATGGACGATGTCGGCAATCTCCTTAGCGTGGGTCTCGAAAAGCCCCAGTGTGTTGGGGTTGGTCATCATCATTCCAGCCACGTCTTCATCCATCACTGCCGCCACGGCCTCGGGGGATATGATGCCGTGCTCATTGGATGCAATCTGGACGGTGGTGAATCCGACGGAAGCTACCGAGGCTGGATTGGTTCCGTGGGCGGAGTCCGGTATGATGATCTTCGTCCGTTTCTTGCCTCTGTCCGCGTGATAGGCGCGCATGATCAACAGGCCGGCGAATTCCCCCTGGGCGCCGGCCACTGGTTGCAACGACACGTTAGCAAAGCCGGAGATTTCCGCCAGAAACTGAGAAAGCCTCCACATGAGGCGTAAGATACCCGGTACGGAGTTGCCGGGGGACAGGGGATGGCGCTCGAGGAAGCCTTCAAATGCCGCCGCTGCCTCATTCACTTTCGGGTTGTACTTCATAGTGCACGATCCCAGAGGGTAGAAACCTTTATCGATATGATGGTTCTTAACCGACAGCCCGATGAAGTGGCGCATCGCCTCTCCCTCGGTTACTTCGGGAAGCTCGGCATCGGACGACCGCCGGAACTTCTCCGGAATAGAGGCACATATCTCCTCTTCGGTCTTTCGCGTGTCCGGTAGGTTGTACCCTTTCCTGCCGCGCACCGATTTTTCGTATATCAACAGCTTTTCGGTCATAGTATATGTCTTCCTACCCGGCGGTAGCCATTGAGGTTGCGTTCTCACTCCCACGGTTCACCGTGGCAGGAGTCAGGAACTCCTGCCCTACAGCTACTCCTCTTCTTCCGTTTCCCCTTTCAATTTCTTAATCTGCTTCTCCGCGTAGTCAGCATCTTCCGACTCCGGGTAGTGTTCGATAAACTCTTCGAAGGCGGTGATGGCAGCGGTGGTATCAGCCTTTATCCGGTAGACGATCGCCCTCCATACCTCGGCATCTTCGGCAAACATTGTTCCCTCGAAATCGTTCATGATGCTGGTGAATGCCAGAGCGGCAAAGTCGTACTCCTTGGCCCGACGATGCATATCAGCCAGCGCCATGCGGCTTTCTCCGGCGAGGGAGTCGAGCGGGTTGCCGCCGTCGATAACCTCTTGATACCAGGTTACGGCTTCTTCTCTCCCGTCGCGATAGCGATATTTCTTAGCAATCTTAAATGACTGGGAGCGGTCGGGGCCGGCTTCTGCTTTACGGAGAAGGTCCGCCAGTGTCCCTATTCCCTTCTGATAGTTTCTCAGCTCGGTCAGAAAGGAGTCTGGTTCCATGTAGCCGACAATGCGATCCACCTCGTCGCCATTCGTATCCACCATAACCAGCGTCGGGTAGGCTACGATATGGTGCTGTTGTGCCAGAAGCGTGTCCTCTTTGCCGTTCACCTTGGCCAAAATCATTTCATTGGTAAAAAAGTCGATAACCTTTTGATCCGTGAACACGACCGTGTCAAGCTTTTTGCACCACTTTCACGTGGGGGAGTAGAAATAGATGAGGGCATGTCTGCCGCTTTCGGCCGCTTCCGCTTCGGCCTGGGCGGCATCGGTCAAATACGGTGCCTTGGCCGCCTCGGTTGAGTCCTGGCATGCTGCCAGCGCGATCAAAGCGAGTATGACCACCAGCGCTGCGATAGGTTTAGTTCTGTTCATAGGTACTCCATTTATACAGATGTTGCCAATTCGTTATTGTCCTTCCAGTTGAATCAGGTCATCACCCAGCACCGCCTCAAGAATCAGGGCTGCTTCCTCCTGATATTCCCGCGGTACCATGATGACATTCCCTCCTCCGTGGGCACCTGCAAGTCCTGAGTGAAAATCCATTCCCTTGCCGAAAGCTCCAAACGTTGAGGAAAGTATCATCGAAGGAATATTGTTGGAATCGAGCGAGCCCTTGGCTATCACCGATTTCATCCCGCTGGCAACGCTGCCCACTACGATCCAACTGTCATCCGGCATCAAGGCGGCGGTTTTTTCAGAGGGAAGCTCGTCAACCAGCGTCTCATTGCAATCCGGGCACACCAGCATGCCGACCTCATACTCATATCTGCATTTGGGACAGAAAGCCACTCACTTTTCCTTTCTATGCCATTTGTCGCCAATGACCATGTTCAGGATTTCAATAGCTTCCTCACGGTGGACAGCCGGGACTGATATTTCAAACGGGGCCGACTTCGAGTTGTAGAAGGGACGCAGAGGCAACCCGATACTGCCGAAAAAACCATCCTTTGAAATGACCACGGCCGGGATATTATACGAAGCCAGCGCCTCCTTGGCAAGATCAGCATACAGCTTGTTCTCAATCGCACCCAGCATAACCCAGTCGCCTTCTTTGGCATCCGTCAGGTCACAGCCGCAGAAGTAGCATTCGCTAACATCAGCCGGCAACTCCTTCTTACATTTGGGACAATACACCACTGGCCGTCAGTTCCTTCAGACCTTCCACCAATCTTGTGATCTCTTCCTCTGTTCGCTTTTCCGTGAGGGCTACAATCAAACAGTCATCCATATTCTTGTACCAGCGGCCGGCGTCAACACCTAGAAGTATCTGTCGTTCGACCATCGACAGGATTAGCTGCCGAGCCGGGACGGGAGTCCTCACGGCAAACTCACGGACAAAAGGGCTGTCGAAGTACGGCTTGAAACCTTCCAGGTCGAACAATGCCGCGGCTGTTTGCTGTGCCTTCTCAGCCGAAAGCAGAGCTACTTTCTTTAGGCCGGTTTTCCCTAACAAGGTCAGGTACACCGAAGCGGCGGTGGCACACAGCGCCTGATTGGTGCAGATGTTGGAGGTGGCCTTTTCCCGGCGAATATGCTGTTCGCGCGTCTGCAGCACGAGGACAAATCCGGTTTTCCCGTCGACATCGGTCGTGCAACCGGCAATACGCCCTGGCATATTTCGCACCAGTTCCTTTTTAGCTGCAAAGAATCCCAGCAGGGGACCACCGAACGAAAGCGGCAATCCAAGAGGCTGGCCCTCTCCGACCACGATATCGGCATCATACTCAGCCGGAGTTCTCAGGATTGCCTGGGCCATCGGGTCGACCGACACGATCAGTTTCCCGCCAACCTTGTGAATCATCTCGGAAACGGCCTCGACATCCTCCAGCAGCCCGAAAAAGTTGGGCTGGCTTACCAGCACACAGGCGGTTTGGTCATCGATGATGTCCTTCAGTCGGTTGAGGTCGCATCTCCCGGCGTCCATCGGCACCAGCGCTTGTTTAATGTCCCGGCCAGACAGGTAAGTATCAATAACTTCACGATAAAGCGGGCTGACTGTTTCGGCCACGACGACCTTGTTCCGTTTGGTGACCTTGATAGCAATGACGATCGCTTCGGCGGCGGCTGTCGCACCGTCGTACAATGAAGCGTTGGCCACGTCCATGCCGGTAAGGCGGCAGATATGTGTCTGAAATTCATAGATAACCTGTAGCGTCCCCTGCGAAACTTCGGGCTGGTACGGGGTGTAGGCGGTCATAAACTCCGGCCGGCTGATAATGGTCCCGACAGCAGCCGGGATGAAATGGTCATAGATGCCGCCGCCGGCAAAGCACACTAACCCCTCGCAGTTATCTCTCGATAACTCTTCGATTTCACGCAGCAGTTCCATCTCTGAAAGCGCCGGTATGTCAAGGGGACGGTTCAAACGCAACTGTGCGGGAATAGCGTCCAGAAGTTCTTCGAAGTCTTTGACTCCTATCCTTTGCAGCATTGCCCGACGATCATCGTCGGTGTTGGGTATGTACGGCATGGCGGGACTGTTGCTTTCTTGTTTCAGAGCTTTGCTACATACTCAGACGACTTTATTGGCCGATGACACCCTTATAACCGGCGGCGTCCAGCAATTGCTCGACCTGAGTTGTGTCAGACAACTCAACTCTTATCATCCAGCCATCACCATACGGGTCGAGGTTGATGACCATCGGATCATCGTCAAGGGCGGAATTAACCTCGACAACTTTTCCGGTCACGGGTGAGAACAGCTCGGAAACGGCCTTGACGGCTTCGATGGTCCCAAACGGCTCCGTTTGGGTCACTTTGTCGCCTTCGCCCGGCAATTCCACAAAAACGATGTCGCCAAGCTCCCCCTGGGCCCAGTCGGTTATGCCGACGGTAACAATATTGTCCTCAAGCTTCACCCATTCATGTTCCTCGGTATACCTTAAGTCAGCCGGTATATTCACCTGAACCCTCCACTGTTACTTCTTATTACTCCTGTTGCTTTCCACGGCGCTTTCAACTCTATCTGCGTTTGGACCTTCTTCCTCTGCTTCGCCCGGCTGCGTTGGGGTCACTGCGATCTCGGTCGACTCGGCTGCTTCCGACGTCGTCCGAAAACGCTCCTCTAAGAAGGCAAGATCATACCTACCCGCTATAAAGTCCGGATGGCTGAAAATCTCCCGGTGAAACGGAATCGTTGTGGGAACGCCCTCAACGATGAATTCATCGAGGCTGTTCCTCATCCGTTTGACGGCTTCTTCGCGCGTGCGTGCTTTGACAATCAGCTTAGCTATCATGGAGTCGTAATACGGCGGAATCAGATAACCGGTATAAACGGCGCGATCAACTCGTACCCCCGGCCCGCCCGGGATGTGCAAGCCGGTGATCCTGCCGGGTGCGGGGCGGAAATCCTTCTCGACATCTTCAGCGTTGATCCGACACTCGATCACTGCCCACTTCGGCTGCAACTCTTCCTGCCGATAAGTCAGCTTTTCGCCCAGCGCCACCTGGAGCTGATCCTTAAGCAGATCGACCTCGTACGCCTCCTCGGTGACGGGATGCTCCACCTGGATGCGGGTGTTCATTTCCATGAAGTAGAAGTTGCGTTCATCGTCAACGAGAAACTCAACGGTTCCCACGCCGCGATAGTTGACCATCTTTGCCCCGCGTACCGCCATCTCGCCCATGACCTGCCGAAGCTCCGGTGTCATCAAGGGAGATGGCGTCTCCTCAATAAGCTTCTGATGACGGCGCTGAATGGAACAGTCCCGCTCGCCGAAGTGGAAAAGATTACCATGGACATCGCCGGCCAACTGGAACTCAACATGATGGGGATTGACTACCACCTTCTCCAGATACAGGTCGGGGTTGCCAAAGGCGTTTCCGGCCTCAGTCGAGGCAATATGAAAGCCGCGCTCCAGCTCGGCCAGGTCGCGGCAGAGGCGCATTCCTTTCCCACCGCCGCCCGCAACCGCCTTGAGCATCACGGGATAGCCGATCTGATCGGCAATTTCACTGGCCTGTTCAAATGTTGAGACTACCCCATCAGAGCCGGGAATGACCGGTACCCCGGCCTTCTTCATCAGTTCCTTGGCGTGGATTTTGTCCCCCATCTGTCGGATCTGCTCCGGCGTCGGGCCGATAAAGACCAGCCCGCAGGACTCACAAACCTCGGCAAAGTCGGCGTTTTCGGCCAGAAATCCATAACCGGGATGAATCGCCCCGGCATTGGTCACCTCGGCGGCGGCAATGATGCGCTTGAGGTCGAGGTATGATTCGCCCGGTGGGGGCGGGCCGATGCAGATGTCCTCGTCAGCAAAACGGACATGCAGGGCATCGCGGTCGGCCTCGGAATAAACCGCCACGGTTTTCAGGCCCAGTTCCCGGCAGGCCCGGATTATCCTCAGGGCAATCTCGCCGCGGTTGGCAATTAAGACCTTGGTAAACAATCGCTTTCCTTGTCAAGTACCAGTATCGAGGGCACCTTTACTTCTTGTTTTAAAAAAATCGGCAGGCAATATATATTAAAGGGCTGGGGATGACAACAGGAAAGTCAGCGAGGGCAAGAATCAGGGACTCCTGCCCTTCAGAAACTACGGTCTTGCTGGGTGGAAACCAAAGCGCTTCTGCCGCAATTGGCAAAACCGCTGAAGGATTTTGCCCTACATTTGAAGCCGTACAGGAGCTAATACTTTATGTAGTCCTCGGAAGCGTCAGACTTTTCTTGTTCGCCCGAGCCGGCGACTTCTTCCTGCCATCGCTCCGATGTTCCTGTGATACCCTTGACACGCAAGTCAAAGTCATCCGGATTGCTGGCGTGGTTTATGGCCTCCTCGAAGGAGATCAGCCCCTGCTTGTACAGTTTCATGATCGACTGGTCAAAGGTTTGCATGCCGTACTGCACGGTCCCCTGCTCAACGAGGTCCGGGATATCGACGGTTTTGTCGAGATCCATAAGGCACTCCTTGATGGCCCCGGAGGCGATCATGATCTCAAGCGCCGGCACCCGCCCGGGCATATCAGCGCGAGTCAGAAGCCGCTGGCAGACAATTGCTTTGAGCGTTCCCGCCAACAAAAGGCGTATCTGCTGGTGCTGATGGGGCGGGAAAAAAGAAATAATGCGGGTGATCGTTTCCACCACGTTCAAGGTGTGAAGCGTCGTCAAAACAAGGTGGCCGGTGTCCGCCGCCGTTAAGGCGATCGACATCGTCTCCACGTCACGTACCTCACCGATCAGGATGACATCGGGGTCCTGCCGGAAAGCATGGCGCAGGGCCGAGGCAAAGGTCTCGGTGTCACCGCCTACTTCACGCTGAGAGATGATCGATTTCTTATCACGATAAATGTACTCAATCGGGTCTTCGATCGTAAGAATATTGTCGGTGCGGTTGGAATTTATCTCCTCGATCAGTGCTGCCAGCGTGGTCGATTTGCCGGAGCCGGTGGTGCCGGTGATAATGATGAGACCGCGCTGGGTCTGAGCCAGTTGCCTGATTGTATCAGTGAGATTGAGCTCCTCAAACGAAGGTACCAGGGTGTTGACGGCGCGGATGGCAATACTGGCGGTGCCTCGCTGCCGGTATAGATTGATGCGGAAACGGCCAAGTTTAGAGACTGAGAGAGCCAGGTCCATCTCGTTTTTGCGGTAGAAACGTTCCCGTTGTTTTTCATTCAGGATCTGCGAGACGATCTCGTCCATCAGGTCAATTGTTATTGGGTCGGTGGCAATCTGTTCCAGCTTGCCGTTGACTCTCAGGTATGGCCGGACACCTACCCGAATATGCAAATCCGAAGCCTTGCGGTTGAGCATCTCAACTAACATCTGTTTTAGATTCATGGAAATCCCTTTACCATAGTTTCATAAATAGTCACGTTATTATTATCGGGTGATCCTGTGTTTTATACAGCCTGGTGTAGAAAGCTATATTGGGAGGTCGTGACCGGCAACGGCTAACGATTCATGATTTGACAAGCAATTCGCACCTGCTAAACCTCCAGAGGGCATTAAACCGAAGCGAGCTCAATAATCAACTATAACTTTGAGACGATGTCATCTTTGGCTTTTGAAAGGGACCGTGAATCTCAAGTTGAGGGGTGCCTTGAGGCAACGAAGCAATCCCCAACTTCCTGATCTAAACAGAGAAGTGATTACTTCGATTTGAAAGAAACGACGAGAGTCTGAGGTTTTCAGTTACCTGTTTGTGTTGTGCCCCCAAATTTCTTCCCTGTTCGCAAATCGCTACTATTATGTTAGGCAACCACTTAGAGTCATTTATTCTGCCAAGTAACACCTGCAACGCGATGCTAATCCGGCTCAATCAAAAAGAGGGTCTGTCCAAACTCCACCGGTTCGCTGTTCTGCACGGCAATCTTTGTCACCCGGCCGCTTACCTCGGACTCGATTTCATTCATCAATTTCATCGCCTCAACAATACAAACGACCTGGCCGACAGTGATTTTCTGATTCAGGGTAACGTACTGGTCAGCATCGGGAGCCGGAGAGGCATAGAACGTTCCCACCATCGGTGATTTGATTGGCACCAGGCGGCTGGTATCCTCAGCAACAGGCGGCGCCTCCGGTGCAGCCGTGGGCTGTTCCGGCGCTGGCTGGAGAGATGGCGGGGCTGGTGAAGAAGCGGGGGCCACTTGCTGAATTACAGCCGACTGCTCGCTGTTGCCGTTGGCCGACCCGGTGAGGCGCTGTGTAATCTTGACCCGGCGTCCCCAACTGGAGACCTCAAGCGATTCAATATCCGACTCCTCAACCAACCGTATCAACTGTCTAATGTATTTCTCATTCATATTTGTACCTCACCGGCGATACGTTCAAACACAGGCATGCCGTCAGCCCACTTGCTGCACTGACCTCCTGCGCAAAAGTATACATTATTTAGGTCACAGTACCAACAAGTTTTTTGGAGCCTTGTTCAGGACTTTCCCACCGGTTCTGGTAACGACTACGTCATCCTCGATTCGTACTCCCCCCCAGCCCGAAATGTAGATGCCCGGCTCGATCGTTATCACGTTGTTTACCATCAACTTATCTTCCGACTCCGGCGCCACCCTGGGACCTAGATGGACGAAAAAACCAATTCCGTGCCCGGTGCCGTGGCCGAAATTCTTTCCAAACCCGGCTTTCTCTATCACTTTCCGGCTGGCTTCGTCGACAGCTATTGCCATCACCCCGGCTTTGACTTTCCTGATACCCGCTTTTTGCGCTTTGAGGACAGTGTCGTATATCTTCTTTTGCCTTTGTGTAGGTTTGCCCACCACCACCGTTCGGGTAATGTCCGAGACGTAGCCGTTGACGGTGGCTCCAAAGTCAAAAGTAATGAAATCACCCTTCTTGACTTTCTTGGCTGACGCCACGCCGTGCGGAAGCGCCGAACGATAGCCAGAGGCGACAATTGTCTCAAAGGGCCGCTTTTCCGAACCGAGCATGGCCATCTGGTATTCAAGCTCCGCCGCCAATTCCCTCTCCCGCACGCCGGGGGCAATCATACTCAGTATGCGCTCGAAGGCAAGATCGGAAATCTCAACGGCTTTGGTGATACTGGCGATTTCGTCTTTGTCTTTAACCCACCCCAGATCGGCTAAAATCGAATCGGCAGGAACAAACAGGGAATCCGGCAAGACTTTTTGAAGCTTTTCCTTTAGGGCCACTGTCAGGTGCTCGCTGCTGAAGGCGTAGGTGCGGTTTTTCACGTTGAGTTTGGGAAACTCCTTCAGGTCTGCTACCAGATTACGCTTGACGATTGAGACCCTGGCTCCTTTTACCTGCTTACGGGCCTGCTCCGTGTAGCGGAAGTCGGTAAAGAAATCAGCCCCACTGGGGCTTATCACCAGCAGTCCGGCGGTGCCGGTAAACCCGGTAAGGTAGCGGACATGATCAAGATGCGTGAGGATCATGCCGTCAAGGTTGTCGGATCGAAGTTTTTGTCTCAGCGCGTTGATTCGTTTGAGTGACATCTTAGTGTTCCTTTTCTTTTATTCTGGATACAGCCTGGGCCAGTTTTTCGGTCAGTCTGGGATTTTGATTCTTCTCGTTAAGCGTGCGAAACACCTCTGCCGCCAACCTTGGGTGTCCTTGCGCGAGATACAGGTCGCCAATAGACTCGGTGTAAAAGTGGATTTTCCATCGCGTTGGGGCACCGGCCTCTTTTTCCTTCGGCGGTTCAGCCTCGCGTGATAGAGTGATGGTTCGTGTAGTCCGGATTTCAGTCGTCTTCAAATCCGACTTCAACCCTCTGCAACGCGGATCGATCTCAAGGATGCGGGCGTAGTTGGCCATAGCTGCAACCTCGTCCCCCTCGGCAAATTTGATGTCTCCCAGGTGTTTTAAGGCCACCAGGTTATCCGGGTCGACAGAGAGAACCTGGTAAAACTGCTCGGCGGCTGAATCGGTCTGTCCGGCGCCATAAAGGGCCAAGGCGTAGATAAGCCTGCCTGAGACTGATTGCGGCTCCTCGCGCAGATGCTCCTTGCAGATTTCTATCGCCCTGGAATATCTGCCCTCGGACAGACAGTTAGCCGCCTGTGCCGGCCGGTACCCCTGGGACGACAACTCACGGACAAGGTCCGCTCTTTCAACATCCGGTTGCTTGAACATACGCCTATAAATAAGTGGTTCAGCGCCCGAATGCAAGAACCGATAATGTGTCCCTTTGTATTAGGGTTTGGCGGCGTTTATAATCGATTGGGCAGGAATCCACGATTCATAGCTGCTGTGCAGGCGAACAGCTAACCGTCTATACGCGCAAGTCAACTTGGGATAAGAGAGGATGCGTGAATCTTCTTACGTACAGGGATGGGAAATGGTTTCACACACCTGAAAACAACCATTTGTGCGAGCTAAGCCATTACAGAGGTCTGAGTCCTCTCGTATAGGGAGGGCAACTGGTTGAGGTCAAATTTCAGTTTCAGTGTTTTCTAGGTCTGGCTCGTCATCGATTTGTGTTACAGGCAATTGACGTTGGGTTCGAAGCTCCTCTATACGATTGAGTGGTGTTTCGAGTTTCCGCCTTCTTGTTGTAGTGAGACTCTCATAATCTTTTGATGCCTCTTCGATTCGCTTGCCTAGCTGTTCCAGCTTCTTCCGAAACTCATGCCATTGCTTCTTAAAACTCCCCAACAACGAGAGAATCTCATTTGAAGTCTTCTCGAGGGCAAAGTTGTCCACGGCTTGGCGAATGACTGCTAAGACAGCAAACAAAGTAATAGGGGAGCAGAGAACCACCTTGTTCCTTATACTTTCATCTAGAATTGAGCTATCCTGTTCGTGAATGAACGAATAGACCTGTTCATTTGGGATAAACACAAGGACATAATCAATAGTTCCCTGTTCGGGATTGATGTAGTCACGAGTGGTGACCTCCTTAATTCGTGATCTAGTGTCGCGTAGAAAGTCTTTTCGGAATTTTTCTTTCTCGATATCCGAGTCTGCCTCTAGATACTTCACATAGTTATCCAACGGGAATTTGACATCCATGTTGACTTTGAGATCACGTGGGAGCAGAAATGTGAAGTCGGGGCGCGAGCCGACACCAGCGATGGACTTGTTTTTCAAGTAATTAACGTCTTCGATGAAACCGGCGAGTTGCAAAACGTCTTCAGCCATCCGTTCACCCCACTGACCGCGGACTTTCGGGCTAGCCAAAGCTTCCCGCAACGTGTTGGTAGTTTTTGTCAAGGAAGCAGTCTGTTCGTTTGTTGTCTTTAATTGGTTTGCGAGTTCCGAGAACTTACCTTCTCTGTCCTTCTCGAGGTCTTTCATCAGGTTAGAGACGTTATCAAGTTCAGTTGTCATGTTTCGCAATTGCTGGTCAATAAGAGCCTTCTTAGAGTCCAGTTCCTTGGTCGTCATCTCGCGCTCAGAACCTAGTTTTTCTTTCGCCAGCTTGAGAAATTCGTCAGTGGACTTGGATAGTGCTTCGAGAGATAGACTCCCAAAACTATCTTTCATTCTTTGGACTAAAGCATCAAGGCTCTCTTTTCGCTCGTTTTCACTTTCCTGGTATATTTCCTTAACCATTTGTTTCGCTGTTTTACTTTGTATTATTCGTAATGTGAAAGCAACTCCCAGGCCTAAAGCAAATCCTATAACTAAGGCCACAATGATTGGAATCCAGTCCATGTGTTCCTCCTTAAGGTATACTTATTTGTAGTGCGCTAATCTCAACTCAATACAATGTACATATTCCAAACTATATTTCTTATCAAAAAATTGAAAGGCGGCCAAAATCAAATCATCCAATAAGGTCTTAGTCAGCCAAAAATCCCTTGCCCTCCCAGCCCACGTTCACTATAGTTGTGAAAATATTCACACGCACAACGTGTGTATTACGGCTTCGAGTAAGGAAGAGCGTTTAAAGTACGTGATACAGCCATGAGAGAGCTTTTGTCAGGCAACGAAGCGGTGGCGCGGGGAGCATACGAAGCGGGAGTGAGACTGGCCGCGTCGTATCCCGGCACGCCCTCGACTGAAATACTCGAGACGCTGGCGGCGCGGTATCGGTCGGTCTATTCGCAGTGGTCACCCAATGAGAAAGTGGCGTTCGAGGTAGCGATGGGGGCCTCGATCGGAGGCGCTCGCGCCCTGGTGACGATGAAGCATGTCGGGCTGAACGTCGCCGCTGATCCCTTCATGACTTTTGCCTACACCGGCGTCAACGGCGGGTTGGTAGTCGTTTCAGCGGACGACCCGGAGATGCACTCCTCGCAAAACGAGCAGGACAACCGCTTTTTCGCCCGCTTTGCGCAGGTGCCGATGCTGGAACCATCCGACAGCCAGGAATCGAAAGATATGGTGCTAACGGCCTTTGAGCTGTCGGAGACGTTTGATACCCCCGTGATGCTTCGCATGAGTACACGGGTTTCACATTCTAAAGGGATTGTTGAGCTGAGTGAGCCTAACTCCGGCCCAGATAAGAAGTTCGTTAAGGACCCGGCCAAGTATGTCATGATTCCCTCCAATGCCCGCAAACGGCACGTGGTGGTTACCGAGCGGCTCGAAAAGCTGCGACGGTTCACCGAGGAGACGCTGCTTAATTCCGTTGAGGAGAACGGTTCCAAAATCGGTATCATCACCGGCGGTGTGGCCTACCAGTATGCCAAGGAAGTGGCGCCGGAGTTTGACTATCTGAAGCTCGGCATGAGTTACCCGCTTCCGCTTAAGAAGATCGCTGAGTTTATCAAAAGTCACGACAGAGTAATTGTCATCGAAGAGCTGGAGCCGTTTTACGAAGACCAGATTAAGGCGGCTGGTTTCCCGGTAGAGGGGAAGAAATATTTTGGCAATTTGGGTGAGCTTTCTCCCTATCGTGTGGCGCAGGGATTGAAAGAGGCTGGTGTTATTGATGAGATCAAAGCTGTGGCGATCGCGCCGGAGCCGGATATATTCCCCCGCCCGCCTGTGCTCTGTCCCGGATGTCCGCACCGGGGCGCGTTTATGGCGCTTAAAAAACTAAAGGTCGCGGTTACAGGCGATATCGGCTGTTACACCCTCGGCGTTCTTCAGCCTTTGAATGCCTTGGATACCTGTATCTGTATGGGAGCATCGATCGGCAGCGCTATCGGGATGGAGAAGGTCAAGGGATCAAAGAAGGGGACGGTGGCTGTGATCGGTGACTCGACGTTTCTCCACTCCGGCGTGACCGGTCTCATGGACGCCGTCTATAACAACAGTAATGCGACCATCATTATTCTCGACAACCGGGCGACGGCCATGACCGGCGGCCAGCAGCATCCGGGGACGGGGTTGACCCTGATGGGTGACAAGGCGCATGAGATCGATATCAAGACCCTGGTCACGGCGCTGGGGGTGAAAAACTTTCGGGAAGCTGACGCGTATGACTACGACGCGATGCTCAAGACGATAAAAGAAGAAATGGCCAAGCCGGGGCCGTCGGTGATTCTCACCAGGCGTCCCTGTGTGCTTATGCCGAAACGGATTATGGACGAGCCGTACGTGGTCGATCTGGAATTGTGCAACGGCTGCTCGGCCTGTTTCCGCATCTCCTGTCCGGCGATTCTTGCTTCGACCGAGACCAACGAACATGGGTATCCCAAAGCCGAGATTGACACCTCGTTGTGCACCGGCTGCACCCTGTGCGCCCAGATATGTCCCACCGAGGCCATCATCCTCAAAAGTCAATTTGTGGAAGTGTAGGTGATCTATGGCAGACGAGAGCCTTAATATCCTGATCGTCGGTGTCGGAGGACAGGGAGTGCTTTTAGCCTCCGAGATTATTTCCGAGGCGGCGATGAAGTCAGGCTATGACGTGAAGAAATCGGAAGTGCACGGCATGTCCCAGCGCGGCGGAGTTGTCAGCTCGCATGTCAAGATTGCTCCCAAGGTTCACTCCCCCACGATTCAGTATGGCCAGGCGGACGTGCTCATAGCCTTTGAGCAGGCCGAAGGACTGCGCGCCCTGGATTGGATGAAGAGCGACGGCGTTGCTATAGTTTCCACGACTATGCTCGTACCGGCTATTGTGACCTCATCCAAAAAGCTCACCTACCCTGAAGACGCCATAAGTGAGATGAAGAGAAAAGCAGAACGGGTCATAGTCGTCCCGGCCGACAAGATAGCCGCCGAGCTTGGCAACCCCAGAGTGGTAAACACCATCCTGCTGGGGGTGCTGTCAAACTACGCACCATTTGAATACGACCTGTGGATTGAGATGCTGAAAACGAAGGTTAAGGCGAGATTTGTAGAGGTGAACCTTCAGGCTTTCGAGCGGGGACGCAGTATCAGACTGAGTCCGGTGGAGGCGTAGGAACGGGTATGTCATACCACATGCTTATCATAAACCCCGGTTCCACTTCAACGAAGATGGCGCTGTTCGACGGCGGGAAACAACTGGCCGAAGAGGTCATCCGGCATGACCCAAAGGAACTGGCCCGTTTCGACAACGTCGCCGACCAATTTGACTACCGGATGGAAGGGATCAACGCCTGGATCGACGCGCTGAATCTTCAGCCCGAGCAGATCAAAGCCGTTGTCGGGCGGGGCGCGCCGCTTAAGCCATTGGAAGGCGGCTCTTATGAGATAAACGAAGCGATGCTCAAAGCGGTGCGCACAAGGCAGTATTCCAATCATGCTTCCAACCTTGGGGCCATCATAGCCCATCATCTCGGCGAACGGTACGGTGTTCCTTCGCTCATTTCGGACCCCATCACGGTGGACAACTTCACCGACTTGGCCCGGGTCAGCGGCGTACCGGAAATAGAGCGGAAGTGCCGCTCACACGCTCTCAATATCAAAGAGGTCTGCCGCCGCGAAGCGGAGAAACTCAACAAGCGGCTGGATGAGGTGAACTTCGTAGCCGTGCATATGGGCGGCGGCATTTCGGTGGCGGCTCTGCGGGGCGGGCGCGTTGTCGACGTTAACGACGGCCTGCTGGGAATGGGACCGTTTTCGCCTGACCGCGCCGGCGCGGTGCCGATTGGCGGGCTGGTGAAACTCTGTTTTTCCGGTGAGTTTACCGAGAAGGAGCTGATCGACAAGCTGTCCAAGAAGTCGGGGCTGGTAGGCTACCTGGGGCAGGCCGATCTGCGCAAGGTGGAGAAGATGATCGCCAACGGTGATGACAAGGCGCGTCTGTACTTTAATGCCATGGCCTACCAGATTGCCAAGGAGATTGGCATCGCTGCCGTTGTCTTGTGTGGAGACTTCGAAGCGATTGTTCTGACCGGAGGAATGGCCAATTCCACCCTCCTGATAGACGAGATAAAGAAGCATGTCTCCTTTCTGGAAAAGGTGACGGTTGTGCCGGGTGAGTTTGAAATGGAGGCGTTAGCAGCTGCCGGGCAGCGTTTTCTGACCGGACAGGAACAACCAAAGGTATACTGATACACGGAGTTACGGAAGGCAACTAAACAGATACTTTAGATATGAAAGCCACCCCCATACATTCCTCAGACCAGCTTATTGAGCGGGCGACGGCCATTGCGAATGAAGGTCGCAAGAAAACGGTAGCCGTTGCCGCCGCTCAGGATGCTGACGTCATTAGCGCCGTGTCGCAGGCGCAGGCTGATGGTTTTGTCGACGGGGTCCTGATTGGTGACGCGGAGGCTGTTAAAAGGCTGTCACAGGAGAACGAGATCAATGTCGACCGTTTGGAAGTAGTGGACTTCAAAGATGTCGGCCAGGCGGCGCACCATGCCGCCAAACTGGCCTCGGAGAAAAAGGCCGACGTGATTATGAAAGGTTTTATGCCAACCTCGACACTTCTCAGAGTGGTGCTGGATAAGCAGTATGGTCTCCGCGGAGAAAACACTCTGTCACACTGCGCGGTGCTTGACATACCGGGCTACCACAAACTCCTGAATTTTACCGACGGGGGTATGGTAGTCAGGCCAGATAGCGAGATGAAGTTTCAGATTCTGGAAAATGCCGTCCTTGTGGCCCGGGCGCTGGGTCTTTCGCCGGTAAAGGTGGCCGTGTCGGCAGCCGTCAACGTGGTGTCTGACAAGATACCGCACACGGTGGACGATACAAAGCAGCTTATCCCCCGGGCAAAGGAGAAGTTCACGGATATCGTTATTGCGGGTCCGATGACGTTTGACGTTGCGACCTCCAAGGAGGCTGCTGATTCGTATGCCGTTGGCGGACCGGTGGCAGGTGACGCCGATATCTTCCTCGTTGATTCGATAGAAGAGTGCAACATTGTGGCCAAGTCACTGATTCAGTTTGCCGACGCCGTCTTTGCCGGAGTGATTGTCGGCGCCAAAACACCGGTATCGCTGGTCTCACGTACCGACACGGTGAAAAACAAGAAGGCGTCACTGGCTATCGCCTGCGTACTGGCGGATTACTATTTGCAAAACGACATCTGGGGAGAGGGAGACAAATAGACCGTGGGTGGTGACAATCAGATGGTAATTCCCGAAGTGAACTCCTTTGAGAAGCTTATCGAACGGGCTCGTGACAAGGTGTCATCAGGGCGGAAACCCAGAGCGGTTCTGGTACTTTCGTCTGAGGGCGCTATGTTCAGGGCGTTTGCGCGAGCAGCGGACAACGGCCTGATCGATCCGATCATTGTGGGCAATAAGAGAGTCTTTAGTCAACGGATTTCAGAGGGCAATATCAGCCTGAGCGGGGCCAGAATTGTCAATATCCCTCAACCCGAACAGGCGGTAACAACGGTAGCGCAGATGGCCTCTCGGGGCGAGATTGACCTGGTCGTGAAGGGGGGACGAATACCGACAGCCGACTTCTTGAAGTTAGGGTTCGAGCGGGGAGCATCGTTTGTCTCTGGGGGAAAGACGCTTTGCCACATCTTAGTCATAAAGCCAGAGCGCTACCAGAAGCTGCTCCTATTGACGGACAGCGGCGTTGTGGTTCAACCTGACCTGAAACAGAAGCTGGCGCTGATTCAAAACGTCGTTGCCTTTGCCCGGCGAGTTATCGGTCTTAGTTCGCCGCGCGTAGCCGTCCTGGCCGCCGTAGAAGTGATTTACCCCCAGATGCCGGTCACGACCGATGCGGCGATACTCTCCAAGATGGCTGACCGGGGACAGATAAAAGGCGCTTTTGTCGACGGGCCGATTTCTTTCGATTGTGCCGTTGACATGTTTGCCGCCCACTCCAAAGGACTGGACAAATCGGAGGTAGCCGGGCAGGCCGATATCCTCCTGGCGCCCAATATTGAAACCGCCGGTGGCATCTACCGGGCGATGGCTCTTTACGGCAAGGTGCAGATTGGCGGTGTGCTTATCGGTGGGAAAGCGCCAGTGGCACTTGGTACTCGCTCCGATTCGGCCGAGACGAAGTTCCATTCAATTGTGCTGGGGGTGCTGGCCGTAGAGTTGAATGAGACTCCTGATTCAAACCGATGAACCTCATAGAAGCTGTCTCATAAGGAGTGGCTTTCAAACGACAACTAATGTTTCGATTCGGGGTGCTGTCATGCGACTCGAGGCTGTCTCATAAGTGTCGGATGAGGGAGAGAGAGACTTCGTCATTCCCGCGAAAGCCGTTCAGGTCCGGCCCTGACGGATGGGAATCCATTTCTCTTGTCATTTCTGTCAAGTTGGAATAAATCGCCGCCTGTGTAGTGGGTAGTTTTTGTGGTTGCGCGGGCGAAAGAAATGGTCTCCTATCATGTTAAACCGAGGTCACAATGAAGTGCCTCAAACATGAGAAAGGAGACCAATCATGAACACCTATTCTGGTCTTGATTTAGGTGTCAAGTCAAGTGCTTTTTGCATTGTGAACGAGAAAGGGAAGCTCATCGCCGAGGATGAGATACCAACGGATGAGAAGTGTTTTGAGCGAGCCCTTGGCCGGGCTGATATGATGCGGGTCGTGGTGGAAGCGTGTCCGCTTGCGGAGTGGACATGTCTTTTCGAATATATCCGTTCAAAATGTGAAATAAACCTCAAATGTAAGGAGAATTTGTCATGAAGAAGTTAACAATGTTCGTAGGAAGTCTTGCTGTGATCGTGCTGACAGCGGGACACGGCTTAGCCCAGCACTACTACGGTGGCGGCAATATCATTCCGTTGAAGGTTGATTCAACCAAGGTAACCATCATGTTCGATGTGGGTTTTGACAACAACGCGTGGCAAGTGCTGCTGGCGACGATAGACCGAAAGGCTCTCCAACCTTCAGCAGCAATGGCAACTTACCGATATAAAACAGAGGTTCTAAAATAAAGTTTCTGCAAATGAGGGGCTATGGAAACATTTCTAATCCTTTTTAAACAGGCGATCAAAAAGCAGGAGGAACTGGTCGGCGAAGAGACAGCCTTTCGACAGGCGAAAAAAGGCCGGGCTGGGCATCTTAAAAGACAGTCATATCGTCAATTGCACCGGCAACCCGCAAGTGGTGCTGCTGCGTTTGATAAGGTGTTTTACAGAAGGGGCCAACTAACCTGCCCTCGTGGAGTGCGTGCCGCTCATCGACGAAATACTCAAGCAGTACGCATCTACAGAAGAGACTGATACCCAAGTCAACAAGTAGTGCGGCTAGCGCTTTTCAGCAGCTTCAATTTGAAACGCGGATCAAATTCCCTGCCTGAGGTGCAACACCCGCAGGAAGCCATTCTCAGGCGCCGCTGCCGGGGGTACTGGCGGCCGCAACTCTTGCAGACATATACATATCGGGGAGGCTTGCGAAGCGAGGGGTGCGATTTGGCCTTCAGCGACGCCCCTACCCGCTGAGCCTCGGCCCTGAAAGTGGCGTTGTGTTTCAGGTGAAGGATATGGATCATCTCATGTTTCAACGTGTCCCCGATTTCGTCAGGGAATATCTCGTGGTATTTTCTACCGATCCTGATCAGCTTCCGCTCCGGCAGGTATGAACCGGCAGAGGTCATACGGTTGGAAAACTCGATGCTGATTTTCGGAAGTTTCCCCTTGTAATAGGTCCAGTTATACACGTCAAACATGCGATAAAGCCGGTCGACATCGGGAAGTTCCGTTTGTGAGAGCTTGATCGCCTCCATCGGGACTGGTGCCTGTTGTCGCTGCACATGCTGTTGAATTTTACTGTAAATCGTGGCTGGAGCCGGTGGGCACTGGTCAGCCAGCCTAAAAAGATCGTAGTTCAGTGCGGCCAGAGCCTTCTTCTGTTGTTTCATCTTGCCCATAGGTAAAGAGCATCATAAACCTGGATGTATATACCTATCGGTTCTACCGCAAACAACATTAAATACGGCTTCGCGAGCGATTCGGTTGTGTAGCAGTCAAAAAACCAATCTTGCCGACCTGTGCCTCGCAGCGGACGGGGAGAGGTTGTCCCAAAGGGTGCTATACTGTCGTCTCAACGCATCGGCGTCTACAATGACCAAGAGAATCGCATGTACTAAAGGGCGGTAATAGCCGGGCCCATGAAGGGGATGAGAGACAGCTATATTGCTAATTATCGAAGGTACAAGTCTACAGGATAACCCAACTTCTACATAACCATAATACTGCTTTAACCTGCTGGATTAGGATAAGAAACGATCCCGGTTAAAGCTTGAGTTGCACTTTCTTGCCGGCCTGGGAAACTGTTTGTGCATTCCCCATCTCAACTGTGAAAGAACCCAACTCCCACGGCGCAAGCTTAGCCGGAACGGCATTGCGTGGTAACTCATTAAGTCTCAGGGCGTTACCGGAGGATGGTTTTGTCCCGTGTCAATTGCACAAGGCCACGACCCTTTTTCTTGCAGCGGCATATCGGTTGCAATATCAGTTCGTGGAAATATGCTGAGTTTGTCGATGCCGCCCACAATTGGATCGGCGGAGAGCTCCTACAAAACAGAAAGGACGGTTTCCATGAGACACCTGCTAAAGTTCCCAATAATGTTGGCAATTCTGGCGTTTACATTGCCGTCAGCGGCCTTAAGCCAGGCGTATTCAGGCATCATATCGGTCGACGCGGTCGAGGCTGAGCCAGGCGAGCATATTGGAGTCCCGGTCAGGTTGAGCAATAATGATGTTCCCCTTTCCGGCTTAACGGTTCCGCTCAAATTCTCCAGCTCCGATCTGACGATTGACTCGGTTTCATTTGTGGGGTCAATCTTGCCCTCGGATTTCGACGGCCACGTGGTTGTCGACAATGTTTCCCTTGAAATCAAGATTTCTTACCTTCCTCACTTCACGGAACCAATACCTACCATAACTACCGCCGCCGGCCTTATCGGCACGATTTTCTTGTCTATCGCCTCTGGAGCTACACCGGGGACGACGATCTCCATAGATTCGATCAACATTGATACCGTTGCCAGCGACGGTGGCCCGGAAATCTATATCTGGAAGAAAGTCAACGCTTCCGACCAGAGCGGGACCGTAATCCTCCTACCTGACTATGAGCCCGGGGGAATCGTGGTTAAGTCGCCGACCGGGATAGGTGACGGCGTCGAGCCTTCCGGGTTGCCTATTTCCTTCAATCTCTCCCAGAATTATCCCAATCCGTTCAACCCATCGACTGTGATTGAGTTTGGCCTGCCTCGTGCCGGCCGGGTTAAGCTGGAGGTTTTTAACATCCTTGGACAAAATGTGCTGACATTGATCGACCGTCACCTACCGGCAGGTAGCCACCAGGTGGAATTCGACGCCACCAATTTCCCCAGCGGTATCTACTTCTACCGTTTAAACCATGATGAAGTAAAATTAACTCGAAAAATGACGCTGGTTAAATAAACGATTTGACACAATTTGCCGATTCTGAAAGGGACAGCCGAATTATCGGTTGTCCCCGTTTTACTTGTAAAGAGATGATGGCCGTGGCTCAGATTGTAGAGGAAAAAAGTTCCGTAAAGTTCGGTGAATACCTCCTGACCGGAAAAATCGGGCAGGGGGGCGTTGCCGAGATTTACAAGGGGCGACAGGAGTCGTTAAACCGTGATGTAGCGATCAAGATTCTGTTGCCGAAACTCTCCTGCGATCCTGATATCGTCAGACGCTTTGAACAGGAATCTCTTGTCATTGCCAAGCTGAACCATCCCAACATCGTCCACGTTATCGACAAGGGGGATGTCGGGGGACGCTGCTACTTCGTCATGGAGTATATCGACGGCGCCTCACTCCGACAAGTCATCGACTCTGAGAGTATCCCCCTGAAGAGAAAACTTGAGATGATCGTCGAGGTCTGCAAAGCCCTGGACTACGCGCACAAAAACGGGGTGATCCACCGCGATATCAAGCCGGCCAATATCCTGATCGACCGGCAGGGGAACGCCCGGGTAGCGGATTTCGGCATCGCCCAGATTGTCGGCGCGCCGGAGGGTGAAATGACCGCCTTGGACATAGTAATGGGTACCCTCTCGTACATGTCGCCTGAACAAAAGGTCAGCTCCACCAACGTCGATCAGACTACCGATATTTACGCCGTGGGTATCATCCTGTACGAGATTCTGGTCAGGAAAAAGCCGGTCGGCTATTTCAAAATGCCGTCCGAAATCGATCCCAGGATCGACCCGAAGTTTGACGACATTGTCATCAAGTGCATAGCTCAAGAACCCAAGGACCGTTACCAGACCGCGGTTCAGCTCAAAGATGCCATCCTCGAGGCTATGCAAGGTGAACGGTCCGACTCGCCGGGAGATGATTTCTCTGTCAGCGGGGAAGATTCGTTCCTGGAGAAATGCCGCCACCTTGACACCATCAAGGAGACCCGCTTCGGCTCGACAATTCTGGTCGAGAATCGCTTCAACAAAAAGCTCTACGTTATCAAGAAGCGCAACATGAGCGAAGCCGGACGCAGGGAGGCCAAGCTGCTTTCCTCCCTGAAGCACAAGAACATCATTAACATCGTTGGTGCCGGAGCTGACAGTAAGTCGACGGTAATTATCTCGGAATATGCCCAGGGTGGCTCGCTGGCGGACCGAATGGCTCGCAAACATGAGTGGCAGAAGGCAATGGAGATAATCATGCCGGTGGCGTCCGGGCTGGATTTCGCTCACAGAAACAATATCCTCCACGGCAACCTGCGACCGTCCAATATACTGTTCGACGCCAACGAGGAGGTCAAGATATGTGATTTCGGCCTGCCGCCTCACTACGACGCCTCCTACAAGGAGAACTGGTACAGTCCGCCGGAACGAAGAAAGTCCCGCCCGGGCGACATTTATGGCATAGGCGTTATTTTGCACCAGATGTTGACCGGTCGCAATCCCGGCTATGATGGGGATGACAATCTCCTCCTCAATGATGTCCCGATAAACTTACCCGAAGATGTTTGTGGTATGCTATCGAAACTTCTCGCTATCTGGGTGGTCAATCGCTACCAGACGTGCGACGAGTTTATCCACGATTGGGATGATTTCACTCAGCGCCCCAAAGCAGCTGCCGTCAAGAAGCCCAAGACACCCCCGCCGGAACCGGTAGGCAAAGAAAAAGAGCCCCTGTGGACTTACTTGCTCGTCGGCTTAGGCCTGATCGCTGTGTTGCTTCTGGCTCTGTATTTCTCACGTGTCTTCTGGTAACCGCTGCTTTCTGCAGTGGGACAGGGGCCGGTCGCTTGACCTCTTTAACTCCGCTCATCCTTCGACTCCGCTCAGGATGACAGAGCATATTTGATAAACGTAGTTTGCTATTGTCATGGTGAGCGGAGTCGAACTATGGCTCATCGACATAACACCATCGCCTACCTCGTCAAGCCCTACTCGCTTCCGTAAAATAAAACCGGGGACTGGCTTTTGCCGATCCCCGGTGTTCTTGGCTATGAAGCTATCCGAAACCTACGGTATGATCACGAAGTTAGCATCGCTCTCATCGTGAAGCGGGTAGGTTTTCTCAGCGACCCGAATCTGGCAGGTGTTTATTGGCGAACCGCCCAGATTGGGAACCGTCCAGTTATAGCTGGTGGTAGCCGCCGTGAGCCGGACAATCTCCGTCGGGAATGTCGTCCCACCGTCAATGGACAACGTGATGATCAGCGTGTCCGTCTGGAGACCGACACTTGTCCAGGTGATGTTGTAAACGTTCCCCATTTGCAGCGTGTCGGTAACCACGTTGGGATAGGTTACAGTAATGTTCGGTTGATCGATGGTGAAGACGGCGTTACTGGTGTCGGTAGCCGTGCCAGCTATATCGTACACCTCTACCAGGCATGTATCGATAGGGAAAGGTCCGGCAATAGCCGGTACCGTTAACTCAAACAGCCCGGAGTTGGCAACGGCATTCTTGGTGATCGTGTCGTCGTAGGTGGCGCCCTTGTCGGTGGAGAAGACGATGCCAACAGTATCTCCAATGAGGCCGACTATACTCCACTGGACAGTATCGATGCGCCCGACCAGCCAGGTCTCGCCGCCATTCGGCAAGGTGACAAGGATACCGGCAATGGTGAAAGTGCTGTCACTGGTGTTGGTAATGAGGCCGTTGTACTCCGTGACCTTGACCAGGCAGGAATTACTCGGGAAGTTGGGAACCGGGTTCCAGGTGTAAGAACCGGTGTTGACGATATCGGTGACGATGTTCGCCCAGGTGGTGCCGTTATTGGTAGTGTAGTCAATGCTGACGTTGCCTGAGAAGCCGCCGATGTTGTTCCATGTGATGTTCTGAGAACTGCCAACATCCCAATCCTCACCACCTACGGGCGCCGTAATAGTCAGCCCGGAGATAGTGAAGAAGCCACCGATGTATTCCGTACCATCCTGAGCCTCAATCTTGATCAAAGCGTTAGTGCTCGGCGAGGCGTACGGAACCGTATCCCAGGTATAGAAGCCGTCGTTTTCGGTGCCGGTCGCCAGCGACGTCCAGGTGGTGTCGGTGGCGGGATCAATAGCCCAATAGAGATCAAGTATGGAAGGCAGGGTGTCAATGAAGACGCCGTTATCCCAGCGAATGTTGTATACAATCGAACCACCTGTCACAACGTCACCAGGGTCCGGTTCATCCCAGATAATAGTGTCGTGCAACACCGTGAAGTACCAGCTAGTGGCGTTTCTCGGACGGCCATCCGTGTCGGCATCGGAGACCCGCAGCCAGCAGTTGTACTGAGCGCCGCGGCTGGGCGGTACGAAGTTGAAGCTGCCGGCGTTGGCTATGGTGTCGGTGTCAAACCAGTTGACACCGTTGTTGGAATACGAAATCATGACCTCACTGATGAAGGCCGTCGAATTCCAGGCCAACGGGACCTCGGTCGAGTCGGTATTGCCGCCATCAAGTATCGTATCGGTGTTGCCAAAGTACGAGGCCGAATCCGGGCTGGTGATCATGATACCGTTCACGGTAAACGGTTCACTCAGCCAGCGGAAGCCGGGGTTGTCGTAGTCCTCGAGACCTATCAAACCGGTGCCGTCGACAATAAGAGTGTCATCGAGCGAGTAGAGATAAGAACTCGTCTCGTCCTCAATCGTGTCAATCCAGGTCGCGCCGTTATCCCAGGAGATGTAAATGTTAAAGTAATCCATTGAGGTCACGTCGCAACCGGCAGTATCCTGCCACTCGATCCGTCCCCACTGGGCTTCGAACGTCGTGTCAGCCGTGTTGGGTGTCACGAAGTCGATAGTCGGCCGAAGCCTGACGGTGTACGATCCGGTATTACCGGAATTGTCGGTAATTTCAAGAGTGAAATCATCACCAGCCGCGACCATATCGGCAGGAACCGTAATGGTGCCGCTGCCATTCCTCAGGTTGGAATACCAGTCCCAGTCTCCGGCAGTGGCGGGAAGGACATAGGCTGAGTCGCCACCGGCTTCCGTAAACACGAAGACCGGATTGCTTGTCTCCTGGCAGTATTCGAGGTCACCACCGAGTGAAAACGTAATTACGGAATCTGTTGTGCCGAGGTAGTTGTCGGCGCTGCCGCACACGTACAGGTCAAACGATGGTGGCGTTTCATCAGCAACGGTTTTGGGACTGCCGGTGAAGGGCCCTTCGCCGGCTCGGTTGTAGGCGCGGATATCAAACGTGATTACCGTACCGCCTGAGAACGGTGTTTGAAGGCTGCCATCGTCATCATACAAGTCGAACTGCGCCGGAATCACTACCTCGCCCGTCTGATAGGTCAGGTAGTCTTTCTGGTCAAAGTCACCGACCACGACGAAATCAGTGTTGAGCTTATTATCCTTGGCGTAGATTCTGTAACCGGTGGCGTTAGAGACCGTGTTCCAGCGGAAATCGATCAGGGTATCATTCCAATCGGCTGTCCAGCCGGTACCCATATAGAGGTCAAAGCCGGTTACAGCCAATGGCGGATTGGGATCAAACTCGGTCGAAAACTCTAGATATCCGCTTACATAGTCACCTTGAACCTGAGAGTGAATCATGTAGGTCAGCCGGTATGTGTGGTCGCGTTCAAGTGGATTGTCCGGGGTGACTGAGACTTGATTAGTAGTTGCATTGACGGAGCTGTCGATACCAACCTGGCGATACGGAGAGTCGGTGCGGTCCTCGAGTAACAGCTGACCAGTCAGAGGATTGATAACCGGCAGCATGTTGAAGGTCAGGACGATGGGGGAATCAATCGGGAACTCCTGGAAATTGTACTCCTCAAGGTTGGAGATAACTAAGTAAATGCCGTCCTTCGTAGTGAAGTTAAGGTACCAGGTCCTGCCTGCGGTGGGACAGCCGTCTCTGGACTTACCTCTCAGAGTGACTTCGTAATCCTCATCCGTCTCGAGCGGCAGCGCCGGGATAATCTCCAGAACTTGATCGTCGAGAGTCCAGGCCAGGCTCGCGGTTGTCGTGGGTTCGATGTCTACAGAGAATGAGAGCCTATCCATGGGCTCGGAGAAGGTGATCTTTATCGTTGAGTCATAGTGAAAATCAACCACTTCACTTAAGTTCAACCTGAGCACCTGCGGAATGTCTGTGCAGTCCAGCGGGGCGTAGATGTTTGGCTGCACATAGGTTCCATTGTGAATCAGCTTCACAGCAACAGTGGTATCGGCGTAAGAGGAATCGCCAACCGTGAAGGGCTTCACTTGGAGCTGGACCCGGAAGGGCGCCCATGGGACATTATCGAAAGTGAACTCACCGTCCTGATTGGTGAAGGCCTGATATTTGTTGGGAACAATGTCCCACCAACCGTAAACTGCAACCCAATACTCGTAGATTAGGCTATCTCCCCACCACCACTCTTCTTGGTAAACCGTGTCCCAACCGGAATAATCGAGAATCACCTCGACATCCGGAACAGGCGACACCAGGTCAGCGGAATCGGTTGCCATTGGGCGTTCCGTCTCCTTGCCGGGAGCCGCGATAGCCTGCGACGTATAGACCTTACCGGTAAGATTGGCATTCAGCGGCAACAGCCAGGCGTTCATTTGCCTGCTGAACGGAATATCTCCTGAGACGGGTGTGCCAGGTTCCCCTCTAAGAGAATCTATGTCCGGGATATCAGTACTCGCGCGGAACGTTGCATAGCCGTTTACGGAGAACGTGAATCCATACTCACCGGAACCGAGCACATCGTCTGTCAAAAAGTAACCCAGTGAGTCCGTGGTTACAGTTCGAGTTTCTCCGTGGCTCACCCAGCTAACCTTCACATTCGGCAGAGCAGTATTGTCGAACATATTTGCCACCACGCCATGGACGGAGCCGATAACTCTATCCGGCGGCGTGGGCTCGATGATGGTTGTTTCGTCTCCTCCACACCCGATGAAGTAGACGGCGATGATGCCGCTCATAAGAAGTGCGAGCAGCAACAGGATTTTCGAGTTTCGCTTCATGCTTAAAACTCCTTACTTATTGTTTAGTTTCTCTTTTCACTTTTGATTTCACACGGCAGCGAACAGTCGGTTCGCTTTCCAATCCTTGTGAATTTTCTCTCAAGGCAGTGTACACTAACCCCTACGGACTTGGTCCTCCCATGATTTTTTTGAACCTCCTTCAACTTCGTGAAAAATCCTTTTTCTTTTTACTCTTCGTTTCCTTAAAAAGTTATCGGTAGTTTTGCCTAACCTCTTATGCCATAATCCGTTTTATATGTTGCACGTCGTCAAAATCGGTCTAACATAAACCGCCTGCGATACCGTGTCAAGCCTAAAAACATACCAAACAATAACTTTATTTTGGGGCCATAAACAACCTCCCGGGCTGCATTACCCTCACGATAATACGACATCACACACAACTCCGTCCTTTCGCATTTACCGAAATGACGCAAGACAATAGCAATGATTGATATAAAAAACAACAAAAAAACAGCTTTTTTTCTATATTTTGCGAGGTAGCAAACCCACCCCAAGGGGCTTGTTGATAGGGTTGGCCACCCGGCCGTGGCAAGCCACATGCCGCGTCCCGGAGAGAAGTCGGCGCACGAGGACGTACACCGACCACAGAATCGGAACCGTTTTTCAACAGCCTGTTAGAGGAATTTCTTGACAAGCCTCAACACACCCTGGTCCCAGCCGACGCGGTGGGTGACGCCGGTGTTGAGATTCTGGAGCTCGTCTTTGTGTTCAAGGTACCACTTGTGTGAGGAGATCAGGGCGTCCTGATTGGAAAAATGGGCTTTCCAGCCGAGTTTTTCCTCGATTTTTTGCGTCGAGACATAGGAGTCCTTGTCGGCGGTGCCGTAGATCCACTTGTACAGCGGGGAGATTTTCATAAACTCGAATATGGCTAAAGCGCCTTTAGCCAGTTTCGCGGGCGTCGGCATGACGCGGGCGCCGCTGCCGGCGAAATCACACAGCGCGCCGACATCGACTTTGACTCTGTCGAAATGCTGCGCGCCGACGTTGAAGGTATCGTTGGCGACCTCGCGCGGGGCAGTGGCGACCAGGGCAATGGCCTCCACCAGGTCGGTCACTTCTAAAAGCTGATAGAGGTTTTCGCCGTTGCCGATGATGGGGATTCGCTTGCCGGAGTCGACCCAGTCGTACAGGATTTGAAACACGCCTAAGCGAGCGGTGCCGATAAAGGTCTTGGGCCGCAGCACCGGCACGCACATCCCCTGCCGCCGAAACTCCTCGCAGATCTTTTCCCCTTCGATTTTGGTCTCGCCGTAGGCGCCGACCCCCACCAGCGGGTCGTCCTCCACCAAGGGATGTTTGTCTGGCACGCCATAGACTGCTGTAGAGCCGATAAAGACCAGCCGCTCGACACCGCATTTCCGGGCCTGCTGTAAGGTGTTCCTGAGGCCGGAGATATTGGTCGAGTAGATCTCCTTTTTGGGCCAGAGGGGGAGCGCCGCCGCCGTGTGAATAATGGTATCAATCTTGTTATCGTGGATAAGCCGGTACATTCCCTCGGTGTCGCGCACGTCGATCATGGCCAAAAGGGCGTCTTTGGGATAGTCCTCCTTGAAGAACGGGGCAATATCGTTAAAAGCCAAAAACGCCACCCCGCGACGGGGAAGATTTTGAGCTAAATGATACCCGAGGTACCCGGCTCCGCCGGTAATAAGTACTCGTTTACCTTTCATAATCCTGTCACAAAACGGTTACATTACACAAAACAAATTGTCATGCCGGCGGTACCACCGACGCCGGAGTATAATTCATTTTTGGAAATAAACAAGAGCGGAGGGTGGCCTATGGCCTGGGCAAGTAAGCAGGCGTGGGGCAGAGCCCGCAGTGGTCTACCGATAGAAACTTCGCAAAAGAATGGGGCAGATGCGGACATCTGCCGCCCACAAATATTCACATTTGTAGAATTGTGTCGGGTTTCTTGTCCGCCAAAGGCGAACTGCGGAACCCGACCTACTCTGCTACGAGATCTTCCCCAACACCCCCCGCAAATGGGGCAGCCTTTCAGCTTCTGCGATCTGCGCCAAATCAATAGTCACTTGTGACCGGCCCGCGAGGGAGAACTCCAGCGGACGGTCGGTGGCTCTGCGAAAGGCCTCCACCTCTGCCCGTGAGAGTTGCCTTCCTTCTTTGAAGAAGAGGTTCGCTATACCGCTGCGCAGTGTCACCTTTGCAATCTCCAGCGCGGCGGCGGAAACCTTGACGGCGGCGGCGTCAAAGAGGTTGACCGCCGATTGGGGCTGTTTGCCAAAACGGTCGGTGACTTCGTCTCGGATCGTTTCCACATCGTCCAGAGAGCGGGCGTTGGCCAGTCGGCGGTAGATGTCGACTTTTTGGTGGCGGTCGGTAACATATCTGTCGCTCAGATGAATCTCCATGTCCAGCTCTAACTTGGTTTCCGGCAGCCGCTTGATTTCCTCTCCTTTCAGCTCGGCGACCGCTTCCTCAAGAAGTCTGTTATACAGGTCAAAGCCTATCTCCTCGATAAACCCCGATTGTCTTGCTCCCAGAACCGTCCCGGCGCCTCGAATTTCAAGATCACGCATGGCCAGTGCAAACCCCGAGCCTAAGTCCGAGTGGGCCTCCAGGGCGCGCAGGCGCTTGATAGCGTCAGCCTTGAGAGTTTTCATGGGAGGGGTGAGCAGGTAGGCATAAGCCCGCGTGGCGCTGCGCCCGACCCGCCCACGTAACTGGTACAACTGTGCCAGACCAAAGCGGTCGGCACGGTCGATGAGCATGGTGTTGACAGTGGGAATGTCAAGACCCGATTCGATAATCGCCGTGCACAGCAGGACATTGTAGCGCTGGGCCAGAAAGGCGAGCATGACACCTTCGAGCGACCGCTCGTGCATCTGTCCGTGGGCAACGGCAATCTCGGCCTGCGGCACGATTTTCTTCAGGTAGCGGTACATTGACTCTATCGTTTGCACCCGGTTGTGCACGAAAAAGACCTGACCACCGCGGTCAATCTCGCGCAGGATGGCGGTAGCAATGATGGCCGGATCGAATTCGACAATTTCAGTGATAATCGGCAGACGGTCCTTTGGTGAGGTGTGAATCAGGCTCATGTCCCGCACTCCCATCAGCGACATCTGCATCGTGCGCGGTATGGGCGTGGCCGACATAGAGAGCGTGTCAACGGTGGTCTTAAGCTGACGCAACTTCTCCTTGTGCCTGACGCCGAAGCGATGCTCCTCGTCGACAACGAGAAGCCCAAGGTCCTTGAACAAGACATCCTTGGACAGCAGCCGGTGTGTTCCGATGACCAGGTCAATTCTACCTTCTGCAAGTTCCTCAAGAATCTCTAATTGCCGCCTGCGGCTGCGGAAGCGGGAGAGCATTTCAATGTTGACGGGGAGTTCACTCAACCGATCGGAAAAGGTGTGAAAGTGCTGCTGCGCCAGGACCGTGGTCGGCACCAGAACAGCAACTTGCTTGCCCTGCTCAATCGCCTTAAACGCCGCCCGTACCGCCACCTCTGTCTTGCCGTAGCCGACGTCACCGCAGATCAGCCGGTCCATCGGCTTGCCCTCAGCCATATCATACTTGACGTCGTTGATGGCCTTGGACTGGTCGGGGGTTTCTTCGTAGGCAAAAGATGCCTCGAGCTGTTTTAGCCAGACGGTATCCTCACCAAATGAGTAACCGGATTTCATCTTGCGCTCGGCGTACAGCTTTATCAGATCGGCGGCCATGTCGGCAATCGCTTTTTTTGTTTTCTTCTTGAGCTTCTCCCATCCGGGGCCGCCAAGGCGAGTGAGAGTCGGGGCGGAGTCTTTTCCCGAATACTTGGACACCTGGTTGAATTCTTCAATCGGCACGTACAGACGGTCGTTTTCAGCGTACTGCAACAGCAGGCAGTCGCGGCTGCGGTTGTCCACCGTGATCGTCTCCAGACCCAGATAGCGGGCGATACCGTAGGCAGTGTGAACCACGTGGTCGCCCTTGGCAAGGTTGGAGTAATCGGAAATTGCGACGCCTTCCTTGAATCTCTTCTTTTGTACCCGCCGATGATAACGACTGAAAATCTCGTGGTCGGTCAGGATTGCAAACCGACCCTGCCGACAAACGAATCCCCCCTTGAGATCGGCCATTGCAATAACCGGTGTGTTTTCAACGCCGACCCTTTCACCAATCAGCTCATCGAGCCGGGCCGCCTGACCCTCAGTGTCGGTGGCAATGAAGTAGTCAATCCCGGCGGCGTCATATTCGCTGGTGGTCCGGATGAGAAGGTCCAATCTTGAACCGAAGGAGGGGTGAGGCTGGCAGGCAAAATCGATGATGTCCTTGCGCCCTCCTCGGAACGGAACCTTGTCAATTTTCCGATACCGGTCGAGCTGGGCGAATACTCTTTCAGGCAAGTGGTAGTACCGGTCGGGAGTGGGGAGACTGGCCAGGCGTTGTTTCAATCGTTCATGGAGGACTTTGGCTTCGTCCAGAATCGAGTCCGTTTCAGCTTTGAGTGCTCCTTCTCCCTCCAGGAAAATGATACCGTCATCGTGGAAATAATCCAGGAGGAAACCCTGCTCCATGCCAAAAAGGACCGACAGCCATTCCAATCCGGGAAGCTCCGGGTCGTTCAGGTAGCGGGCTCTAATGTAATCTGCATCGTCTTCGGGCAACTTGCTCAAGTATTGTTCCAGCGTTTGCTGGGTGATAGGCACCTCCCGCTTGGGCAGCAGGGAGACGGCGTCCACTTTCTTTATCGTGCGCTGGCTGGAGACGTCAAATTGACGAATGGTATCGACCTCATCACCGAAGAACTCCACGCGCACGGGAGCTTTCGAGCCGGGCGTGAAGAAGTCCACCAGGCCGCCGCGCAGGGCGAAATCGCCCACCTCCTCCACTACCGGTACCCGCCGAAATCCCAACCTTACCAGGCGACTGACCAGATCCTCAAGGTCGGCTTCTTTACCCTGCTGCAAATCAATGCGGCCCGCTTGCAGGTAATCACGGGCGATAGTCGGCTCAAGCAGGGCTCGAATGGTACAGATGACTACCGAAAGATAGTTATCCGCCAGGCCGGCCAGGGTTGAAATCCGCCGCCCCATGATTTCGCCCACCGGAGCTCTAAAATCGTACGGCAATATCTGCCGCGCCGGGAAGTGCCCAACCGCTCGCTCGCTCATCAAGAATGTCAGATCGTCATAAAGATCGCTGGCTTGGTCGGAGCTTTCGGTGACGACTAAAATGGGTACGTTAATCTTTTCAGCGATGACTTTAATAAGGAACGCTTCCGACGAGCCGGCCAAGCCGGTCACGGTCAACCGTGGCCTTGCCCCGCTTGTCAAGGCGTTGCAAAGGTCGAGGACAAGCCGGTAGCTGTTCCATCGCTCAAGGATCAAACCCAGCTTCGACGGTGACAAAGTCACTTTTGTTTGCATATAAACCGATTCGTCCAACGCATTCGATCCTAACACGAAAGCCCCGGTAGTATAAACACCGGGGTATGTTCTGGCCTGACTGACTTACTATATATACTGCTTAAATCGGCCAAGAGCCAGTTTTTTGAACGAATATCTGCCGGTCTTTCCCGTCAAGCTGATTGTGTAAATTCAATATGGGACATACTGCCCCCCATTAATGACAGGTCTAAGTTAAGCGAGTATCTTGTGGCTGGATTCTCAACGGTGTTGGTATGAATCCGTAAAAATAGATACCCCATTTTTACACATTTCTCTGGACATTACCGAGGCCTGCTTGTAACTGTGAAAATAGCTGTTGAGTCTTAATGGATTTCATTGCTTATTAAAGATTGTATGTTGGCTTCTACAAACCAGCGCGAAGGCACGACGGAGGTAATAAAATGACTCGCACGCTCTGTACTGCACTGGTGCTCCTTTTTCTTGGAGCCCTGGTGCTCAATCTCGAGTCCTGCAAGGCACAACGTGCCGGTAAAAACATCGGCTTCGCAAAAGCCCGACAGGAGATGGTCAACGCGCAGATAAAGGCGAGAGGGATCAGCGACAAACGGGTCCTGGCGGCGATGCGCAAAGTCGAACGGCATCTGTTTGTCCCCAAGAAAATGCAATCGCTGGCCTACGCTGACCAACCATTACCTATCGGAGAAGGTCAGACCATCTCGCAGCCGTACATTGTCGCCATTATGACTGAACTATTGAACCTGAAGGGTGACGAGAAAGTCCTGGAGATCGGCACCGGCTCCGGCTACCAGGCAGCGATACTGGGTGAACTTGCAGACACGGTGTACACTATCGAAATTGTCAAGCTCCTGGCAAAGCAAGCAGACAGCCTGCTGGCTGATTTAGGTTATAAGAATATAACTGTGAAACATGGCGACGGCTATATCGGCTGGGAGGAACATGCCCCCTTCGACGGGATCATTATCACCTGTGCCCCACCGAAGGTTCCTCAGCCGCTGATTGACCAACTGGCCGACGGCGGTCGCATGGTGGTGCCGGTCGGGACTTTCTGGCAGGAGTTGCTCCTGATTGAAAAAAAAGATGGAGAGCTAAGAGAAACCAGCGTCCTCCCGGTGCGCTTCGTGCCGATGACGGGCGAGGGTGTGAAGAAGGGGGAGTAATTTCCCCCTTGTACGACAAATAAGAAAGGCCGGTTTAAGACCGGCCTTTGCACTGTGAGGATGTCCCTACCCTCTGTCTCTAACCGGCTATCCCTGCCATTTCATTCATGTCAATAACTTTGGACAGGTCGAGGAAAATCAACAGGCGGTCTTCCAGTTTGGCGACCCCTTTGATGTACTCCGAGTTGACGCCGGTGGCTATCTCCGGGGCCGGCTCGATGGTGTCCGACGGCAGCCGCAGCACCTCCGAAACGGAGTCAACCACCATACCCATGATATTCCCCCCAATGTCCACGACTACGATCCGAGTGTTCTTGTCGTACTCCTTCAACTCTAAGTTGAAGCGCTTGCGCAGGTTGACAATCGGAATGACCTTACCCCGCAGGTTTATGACACCCTCAACATAGTGCGGCGCCTGCGGAACCTTGGTGATTTCAACCATCCGATTGATCTCCTGCACCTTCAAGATATCGACCCCGAACTCCTCGGAACCGATTTTGAACGAGACCAATTGCAGCCGCTCGTCCGACTTCCCGGCATACTGCTTGTCCTTTTTCTCCAGAGCGCTATTTTCCATATTATCTGTCTCCTTCTCTCGGAGTTTTAGATTTGCGAATACTTTTGTAATCCCCAACTCTTAATCCGTGAGCATGTCAACCGACCAACCTGACGCGTTCCACTTTGCACCCGGTTGAGCTTTCCAGTCAGGCAGGGGGTCTGCCCCCTGAATCTTTCTCAAAATATCGGCCATATTGTCATGGGCTTTAGATGATGTCTGATTCACCATTGGGTAATATCGCCCTTCGAATCCGCTCGGGACGACCTGGAATACCTGTCTTCATCGCTGGGTCCGTTCGATAGGTTAGCAGGATGAATAGTTGGTATTATTCTGTTGTACAAGGCATTACGCTAATTCGGTAAAGGATTGCTTTACCGCCGCTATGTTTATGGCACAGACAAGCCCATGGAATGAAGCCAGCCGCTCGCGCCACAAAGATACCGCTTGCCAACAAATGAAAGGTGATTATATTATAACGTTTGGGTTTCCGATAATTAGGTGGGAAGCCCAATTTGTTGTCTGACTGTTAAGAAAGTTGATGAGGTGATCGACGTGAAAGCTGATATTCATCCGAAGTACTACGACACGGTGATTACATGTGCCTGCGGGGCGACCCACCCGATCAGATCAACCAAAAAGGCGATCAGTGTTGAAATTTGCTCTGCCTGTCATCCTTTTTTCACCGGTAAGCAAAAGCTCATTGATACGGCCGGCCGGATCGAACGATTCCGCCGGAAATACAAACTGGCCTCCGGGTCGACCGCAAAGCCGGCTGAAAAGAAAAGTAAGTCGCAATAGAACAACTATTGTTTTTGCTCCACCGTACGTATCAAGTATTGGGTTGCGGGAGAAACCTTGCGCCGGGGTTGCCCGGTACCCTGATGTCAACGCGGCAATAGTCTGAAATAAGCAGGATATGGCATGTCGGATTTGAACATAGGCGGTCAGGCCGTTATCGAAGGGGTGATGATGCGCGGCAAAGACAAAGTCGCTACCGCCGTGCGCATTCCCGACGGCCGCATCCTCGTCAAGACGGAGGACTATAAATCGCTGACGGCGCGTTATAAACCCCTGCGGTTGCCGATCGTGAGGGGGGCGGTGACGTTTGTTGAAATGTTGGTCCTCGGTATCAAGACATTGAATTTCTCCGCCGACGTGGCGATAAAAGAGCTCGAGAAAGAAGAGGCTGCAAAGAAGAATGAAGCGATTAGCAAGTCCAGCTCTCGGTCGAACTCTCTCTGGCTGGTGTTGAGTGCGGTGTTTGCTGTCGGTCTGGGTGTTTTTATTTTTTTCTTTCTGCCGCTGGCTATCTCCAACCTGTTTAAGGTAGACGAAAATGCGGTCGGGTTTAATCTCCTCGCGGGCGGCATCAGATTGACCATGTTCGTGCTGTACGTCTATCTGATTTCGTTATTTGGTGAGTTCAAGCGGATCTTCCAGTATCACGGCGCTGAGCACAAATCCATCTATGCCTATGAGATGAACGATGAGCTTACCCCCCAGCGCGCAGCCCGTCACACCCGTTTTCACCCACGCTGCGGGACGTCGTTTATCTTTATTGTGGCCCTTTTTGCCATCCTGATATATGCCGTCTCCGACACCATTTACGCCATCTGGTCGGGGCATCCGCCGACGCTGCTGACCCGCTTTGGGGTTCATTTCTCCCTGCTGCCGTTTGTGGCCGGGGGGTCATACGAGCTTCTGAAACTGTCCGGCAAAATCCGCGACAACAGAATCACCAGGTTGCTCATTCAGCCGGGTTTGTGGCTTCAAAGAATTACCACCAAGGAGCCCTCAACCGCCCAGCTTGAGGTAGCCATAGTGGCGCTTGAGTCGGCTGTCGGCCTCACGGAATCGAAGATCATGGTAGAAAGAACAGCCGTCTCTTAGCTGCCGTTAAAATATATCCCCTTGCCCATTCTACCGATCTTATGTAACATTGGAAACAGACAAGGTGTCATACAAGTTGTTATATGAAATCTGCATGCTTAATATGGGGGTGATTAAATGTACTTAGCTGAACTACGCGGCAAACTGCCTTCTAGAATTGAAAGAATGGAAGATATCCTCACTTCCAACGTTTTTTCCTTTTTCAAGTATTCGACCCGAGAAATCTTCTTGAGGGGGTATTTGAATGAATTAGGCTTCAATATTTCTGACCAAGAAGCTAATGAAGCAGAATTCATCTTCTGGCCTCGCTTCGAGGATAATACTGAACCGGATGTGGTCATAATAGTCGGGAAGTACTATTTGCTGATAGAAGCCAAGTATTTTTCAGGTTTCGGTCAGGAAACTGAGACCACTCAAGCTCAACTGCAGCGTGAAATCAAGGGCGGGAGATTAGAGGCGAAGAATCGTGGTAAAGAGTTCTGGCTGATTCCAATTACGGCTCACCATTCTAAGCATTATTTCAAAAACAAATCTAAAATAAACCCATCAGATTTTGGCCCCTATTTTCGATGGACCAACTGGCAATCAGTTGCGTTATTTCTCGATGACGTCATGGAGAGTGGCAAGAATGTTAAAAAAGAAGAGCGGGATTTTGCTTTGGATTTATATAAGTTATTGGATAAGAAAAACCTTCGGGGTTTTAAAGGTATAGGTAGTCTTCGCAACAAAAGCCCACTGCGAAAAAATTATGCCTCTGTTTTCTTTAAGGCAGGAACAGCTAAGTTTCGCGGCGACTTCATCGGTTTTACGCACAGTTTGTCATTTGATAAGAAAATCTCTCCGTTAAGGGAAAGGATTTTTCTAAGCAGTCGGCAGGAAACGACTCCTTTATTTCAATACGGGAAGTCAAAATACATTGAAACCATATATTCTTGAGAGGAGGGATGAAATCATGATTACCAGCGGTGAGATTATCGAGCAGACAAACTTAGCGTTTGATTTCATTCAAAAACTGTATTTTGAAGTCTCTTATCTGATCAAAGAAATTGAAGGGATCTTATATGAAGAAGAGGAGAAATTCATTATTGGAAGACCTTCCGGCTATGGCGTTACTGCGAGAAGTTCAGCAGGATTGGAGTCAAACAATGTAAATTTGTGGTCGTTGAGAAAGTTCGCTGTATTTTTCGTTCCGGAAGACAAAACAAAGGTCAAACGCGGCCAAACTATAACGAGAATAGATGAGAATTTGAAAGTCCTATACTTAAGGGCCGTGCTTAACGACAAGGACATTAATGAACCGTCATTTTATTCAGGGGTGTTGCATAACATCCAGATCAAACTACCAGTCCATTGGACTAAATTTGAAAATGTCATGGGCCATATAGAATACCACGACGATAAGATTTTCAAGAATAAAGAGATAACTAATTATGAGGATGCGTATATAAAACTTCAAGGGGAGTTAATAAAGAATAATTTGTTGGAAATTAACGATAGCGAAACTATTCTTAAGAAGATAGTTGAACCCTCACTTGAGTTGTACAGAAAATACTAATATTGGCTTGCCGATATTATATGAAACTGCATAAGGTCATGTCGAAAAGAACGGCCGTCTCATAGCTGCCGTTAAAATATATCCCCTTGCTGAATTTACTGATTTGCTGTACCATTAGCCATGAAAGTGACAGATAGATACCATGCTTGACTTAGTAGACAGACTTGAGCAAAAGCTCGAAGAGATTGACAAACAGATGGCCGATCCGGTTGTCCTGTCCAACCGGACGGAGATCATCGAGCTGAACCGCGAAAGACGGCACCTCGATGATATTCTGAAAGTGGGACGGAAATACCGCCAGGTGCGGCTCGGCATCGATGAGGCTAAGCAAATCATCGACACCAGCAATGATGGCGAGCTGGTGGCCATGGCGCGGGAGGAACTGGCTGCCTATGAGACCGAGTTTGATTCTATCGAAAAGGAACTGAAGCTGAAGCTGCTGCCGCGCAATCCTCAAGATGACAAGGCGGCCATTGTCGAAATACGCGCCGGCACCGGTGGCGATGAGGCCGGTCTGTTCGTGGGCGACATGTTTCGGATGTATCAGCGATACGCCGATTCCAGAGGCTGGAAGCTGGATATACTGAACTCACGCGAGTCGGAAGTCGGCGGTTTCAAGGAAATCATCTTTTCAGTCGATGGCGACCGGGCCTACGGTCTGATGAAGTTTGAGTCCGGCGTGCACCGCGTGCAAAGGGTGCCGGCGACCGAGGCGCAAGGACGTATCCACACCTCGGCGGTTTCAGTGGCGGTGCTATCCGAGGCGGAAGAGGTGGACGTGGAAATCAAGGAGAACGAGATCAAGGTCGACGTCTATCGCTCTTCCGGTCCGGGCGGTCAGTCGGTCAATACCACTGATTCCGCGGTACGCATCACCCATATCCCTACCGGCATCATTGTCACCTGCCAGGATGAAAAGTCCCAGTTGAAAAATAAGAACAAAGCGATGAGGGTCCTGCGGGCCCGTCTGTATGACCGGAAGATAGCCGAGCAGCAGGCCAAGATTGCCGCCGAACGGCGCTCAATGGTTTCAAGCGGCGACCGCTCCGCCAAAATTAGGACGTATAACTTTCCCCAATCCCGCGTGACCGACCATCGCATTGGACTTACCCTGTACCGGCTGGACGAGATTCTCAACGGTAATCTAGACCTGCTGATAGAAGCTCTCCGCCAGCATGATCAGGAAAGGCAGCTAAAACTCCAGGCCGAGGTGCAAACGGAGAAGTGAAAACCCTCAGAGTTATTGCAGCCGTCATACTGGCAGCCCTCCTGCTGTACATTGCCAGAGTCAATTCCGAGGGCCGCCCCGAGTTTATCTCTCATACTGAAAATGGCTTCACATTTGAAATGACCACTGTCCCCAAAGCCTCGGAGTACAGCCCGGTGCGGATTCCAATCAAAATCACCGGCAACATTGAGTCAAACCTGCGACTGCTTTTCAGACCGTCGAAGTACGGACAGGATGAAACGACCGAGTTGAGACGCTACCTAAACGTACCCCTGTCAGTGGAGGATTCGGTGGCGGGACTCTATTATACCGAGGTATCAACCGGCGCTAAGGGCGACAAGCTATACTACTACTTTGAAATCCGCGACAATACCGGTGGCTACCGCGCCGGCCTCAAGCAGGCCGACGGCACGCCCTTTGTCCTCAAGTATATCGGCCATGTGCCTACGATGATTCTCGGTAGTCATGTCGCCCTGATGACCCTCACGGTCCTTTTCCTGGTCCTGGGTTTCCTTTATGCGATGCCGTTAATTCGGGGGAGCCAGGACGGACGGCCGATGGCTACATATTTCTTTCTTGCCGCGGTGTGTGCCTTCATCGGAGGCTACCCCCTGGGTTTTGCGATGAATCACTACGCGTTTGGCGCGGTGTGGGAAGGGGTACCGTTCGGCACCGACGCCACCGACAATAAAACCCAGCTTCTTTTTGCCTACCTGCTGTTCATGATCCTGGCCGGTATCGGTTCCCTCTTCAAAGGCAGACTGGGTCGCGACATCTACCCGCCTAAAGCGCTCGGCTGGTTTGGCGTGGGGGCTTTTGGCCTCATGCTGGCCATATATCTCATTCCCCATTCCATCCAATTCACACCCGGACTTACGTACACTGTTTGCTATTCCTTCCTGGGAGTGATGGCGCTATTGTATGCGGTTGGCTGGATTCGCACACGACTTGCCCGGAGTCGTGTCGACCGTCCTGCTAAAGGTAAACAGCGGAAGTGACCGATCAGCTCGCCCGCTTCATCTCGGATAAAGCCGGAATCCTTGCCGAGGCCGGAATTGACCGAGCAAAAGCGGAGATTGAGCTTATTCTTTGTTATCTGTTGGAAGTTGACCGTCTCCATCTATATTTGAATGGCTCCGCTCTGCTGACCGACACCGTGATAGCGCGACTCGATGAGATAATAAAACGTCGCGCCACTCGCTACCCGCTTCAATACATCCTCGAAGAGGCCTGGTTTTACGGCCGCAAGTTTTATGTATCTCCGGCTGTTATGGTGCCCGCTCCGGAAACGGAGGTCTTGTGCGAAACTGCCATTGGTTTTGTGCGTGAAAAAAAAATGGCCAAGCCGCGTATTCTGGACCTCGGTGTCGGCTCCGGGGTGATAGCGGTGACTTTAGCCATAGAGCTTGGTGATTGCTCTATCGTTGCCGTGGATATTTCGCGGGAGGTTATTCAAGTTGCCAGAAGGAATGCCGATGAGTTCGGCGCCGCCGACAAAATAGAGTTTCGTCAGTCTGATTTCTTTTCGTCAATTTCCGAAGGTGAAAAGTTTGACCTGATTTTGTCCAACCCCCCTTATGTCTCTGAAAAGGAGTACCAGGTGCTCCCGCCGGAAGTTCTGACCGACCCGAAAGGGGCGCTCCTTGCCGGTGAGGATGGACTCGACGCCATAAGGATCATCCTGCGCGAGGCCCCGAACCATCTGGCGAAAGGTGGCCGGATCATGTTTGAAATCGGCTACCATCAGGGCGCAGCCGTAGCCGACTTGACCGAGAGCGACGAGCGGTATCAATCGATCGTGATTATCAAGGACCTTAACGACATCGACAGAGTGGTCATCCTTTCCTGTGACAGGTAGTTATGGCTGAAACGAATCTTCAGGACACCTCTAAACGAGCCAAAAATATTATTCAGCTGCTAAAGAAGCACTACCCCGACGCCAAATGCTCCCTTGATTTCAGGACCATGCACCAGTTGATGGTAGCTACTATCCTCTCGGCGCAATGTACCGACGAACGCGTCAACCAGGTGACGAAATCGCTTTTCAAGAAATACAAATCGATCAGAGATTTTGCCGGTGCTGACCTGACACAACTGAGCCGGGACATCTATGCCGCCGGGTTCCACAACAGCAAAGCCAGGTCGATCAAAACCTCCGCCCAACAACTGCTGGATGACCACGGCGGCAGAATGCCGCGCCGTCTGGACGAGCTGGTGAAACTCACCGGCGTGGGTCGCAAAACCGGCTCGGTGATTTTAGGGGCAGGCTTTCATATTGCCGAGGGGGTTGTTGTCGATACCCATGTCGCGCGCATCAGCCGCTGCTTAGGATTTACAAACGAAAAGGACCCGCTGAAAATCGAGAAGGACCTGATACAGATCATTCCGAAAAAAGACTGGATAGGCTGTGCCTACCTTATGATCGATCATGGACGGGCTGTCTGTAAAGCCCGCCGCCCCGACTGCGCCAACTGCTTCCTGGCCAAGCTCTGTCCATCGTCGACAGTTTTGTAGAACGAAGCCATTGATATTGTAAAAAGGCTAAACTACCCTTTTCATTGAGGTAGCATTGAATACTAAGTGAAAGGAGACTCGGCCATGTCCAGGAGTAATACTATTTTCTAATTGTAATGAAACAAATAGTTACGTCAGCATATCGTGGTAAGCGGACGTCCTGTGGGTACACCACATTTACCCCTGACATCACTTCAGACGTTGTAAGCTGATTGACCCTTCGGCAAGCTTGGCGTAGCTGAAGTGATCGATAAAATCGCCGGTGTTAACATAGATACCGTTGCCGAGCGGCTTAATTATCGGAATGTGAAGGTGGCCTATGGCCACGATATCAAAGCCGGCGGCCAGTTTTTGCTCAGCGTAGGCCTGATAGTCGGTTACAAAGGTCTGGTCGCGGCGTGAGGAATACCTGCGTGAGGAGCCGGATACCTTCCTGGCCAGAGGCATAGCCCAGTCGGGCGGGAGCTTGCGATACAGCCAGACATTAAACCGGTTGCGCAGAATGCGTTTCAGCAGTCTGTGCCCCCGATCCGCCCTGGACAAGCCATCGCCATGAATGAGATGTAATTTCTTGCAGTCGTAATCAAGGTCGAAAAAATCCCGGTGCACATTCACGCCCATTTGCGTGCTAAAAAAATCGCCCATCCAGAAGTCATGGTTGCCGGTGACATAGTCGACTACAACGCCACGCTCAATCAGGCCGGTCAACATAAACAGCACCTTATGGTACTGCTTGGGAATGGCGTGCTTGTACTCAAACCAGAAATCAAACAGGTCGCCCAAAATCACCAGCCGGTCGCCGTCGACTTTGACCTTCTCAAAAAGAGAGGCAATCCTGGCAACTTTTTGAGCCTCCTTTTCGGTTGAATCGGCTCCCAAGTGAGCATCGGAGAAAATGTACAGCGCCATGGGGACAATATAAAGGACTGCTCAAAAACCTAAAGTCCTATTTGCAACGATGCACGGGGCGACCCAACGCCAAACAAGTGACAAGATTATTGGCTCAAGTTGCCCTGCAACTTGTCAGGCTGCTTGTCTCCTTTGGAATCGATGGAGCTCGACCTGTTGTAGCTATCAGGCCCCAGCCAAGCGAGCGTCGCGAATCTAAATCTCCTGGGCCAGCTCCACAAGCCGTTTATACGGTATGGCGATCCAGCTTTCCGCCTGAAAGGCGCCGTTGGCCAGACTGATCATAGAAACCTTAGCGGCTACTTCTTCGTCAGGGGCCTCGTAAATGTCCATAAAGTCATACTTTCCCAAAAGAGCGTAGTGGGCGAGGAACTTGACCTGCGGACACTTTTCTCTCACCTGCTCCAGCCAGGCGCGCCCTATTGAGGCGCGATCTTTCATCCTCGACGTCACTTCCGGCGAAAGCTTGGTCATCAAAATGAACGTTCTCATGCTTTTCCTCCAATGATCTTTAGAGCTAATAGTTATTTAAAAACAGACCTCTCATATAAGTTTTTGGTTGAGACAACTCATATCTCAATCGCGTAGCGGCGGGTCTTGTCCCCGCCGATGGTGAGCACCCATTAGACGGGGCGACACAAGGCCGCCCCCTACGCGGGAGAAACAGTTTGTATTGCTACAACCCAAAAATTATATCACACCCTCGGCCCCGGAACCGGTTTCATCTTGTCGGTTTTCCTCCGGGTACCGAGTCACGAAACCTCACAATAAAATATAAAGCAAGGAGGATGAGATTCCCACCAAGAAAACAGCGTTTTTTAGTCGAGTTTCCATGATTTTATTTATTCGTAAAAGTGATATTGTTACCGGCCCTTTGTCGTCTCAATGAATGCACCCCAAACGCTTGATCGGCGTTTGGTTTGCGGTATATTATTGTGGGTGGCGGATATCTCTGCAAAACTCGTAAAACCTCGTTGCGACCAAAGCCAAAGGGTGAGCAGCCTTGTGCTATCGTCTGAAGCGCCGAATCAGAACAGCAACTCCATACCATCGACGGCCGTCACCAGATTTTCCAACCCCGCTTTTCTCGCGCGTTGCTCGATTTCAGCAACCTCTTCCGCAGTGCCGAGGTGACTTATCACATACCGGCCCACATTAACGGCCGGCGCGAACTCGAAGAATTGCTCCAGGTCTATATGGGTCGATTCGAGGATAACATAATCTCTGCCTTTGAGATGATTTCTGACATCGTCAAAGCTAAAAACGTCCGATGAATAAAACAGAGACCTGCCACCGACTTTGATTTCAAAGGAGTGGCACTGCATTTTGTTCGGGAGTTTGAGCTCACTTATCACTTCGGCATGACCATGCAGGTGTCGATTGCCGATAGCGGTCAGCCGGAAGTCCCCGGAGAAGGTAAAACCGTCTTCGTAGCCAATAACGTTCATCGTAAACGGAAGCTTTTCTTCGATCAGGTAGACGGCCGTCAGGTAGGTCTTCAGCGGCGCCACGAACTCGGAGGGGACATAGATATCAAGCTTGTCTTTTTTTCCTGCCAGGTAGACCATCTGAATAACAAGCGGCAGTTCGCAGACGTGGTCGGAGTGCGTATGGCTGACAAAGATGCGCTCGAGAGCGAGCGGATCAAATCCACACCGCACAAACGATGAGCAGACCCCGCCGCCGCAGTCAAGAAGGCTGAGCCTCCTCTGGACCTTCAATACGTAACCTGATGTGGCACGATTGGCCTGCGGCACCCCTGATGAGGAGCCGAGAATCGTTAAGGAGTTTCTGTCCATACTCTGCCTATTTTGGCGTTGATTAATGCCTACTTCACAGACAAGTTATATTATTTTCTAATTGTAATGAAACAAATAGTTACGGCAGTATTACATGGTCGGCGTGCATCATGAGGTCGTCCAGGTCCGGCCCTGTCGGGTTGTCTCACAAGTGTTTCCGTGCGTGGTGTCCGTCCCGAGGCTATCCCACAAGTCGATTACATCCGCATTAATCATTGTAACAAAAAAATCTTAATCTACAAACACCGCGTAGCGGCGGGCTTTACGTCCGCCGTCTACGGGCGGGAGACAAGCCCCCGCTCTACGCGAGTCAAAATGGTCAACTTTTGAGACAGCCTCTCCCCGTCCACAGCGTAATGTCGCTATAAACACTACGCCCTACCAGCAAGCCAGAGGAGGGCCGCCGTAAAACAAGTAGGATACCAGATATGCAAGATCAGCTACGTTTACCGCGCCGGTTCCATCGACATTCATTACCTCCGGATTGGGAGGTGGTAGGCAGTTGAAAAAGAGCCAATCGACGAAGCAGGTTAAATCAGCAACATTTACCTTGCCATCGCCATTACAGTCGCCGCAGATCGGTGGTGGACCAACGATGGTAATCGAACCGTTATAAAGAATGACGCCGGTGGTGTCAAAAATGTATTCCCATTCGATGACCATCGAATCGCAGCCTTCAGGAGGCGGGGGCCAGACTTCCTCCCAATTCAGACATATCGAGTCAAGCCACTGGGTACAAACATAACAGGTGGAGTCAAGGACAGAGTCTACCCATACTTCGCCAATGCCGTCTCCGCTCGGGTCTGAAAAGCACTGAGATGCTATCAGTATATTCACGACCGGGTTGGTCATAGTATCCGGGACATCAAAAACATCGAATAGCAGATTGATCAAGATGCCGTTTTGCTGTGGCAGTATCCCGGGCGTAAATGGAGGCGGCGGCATATCAGCTATTCCCACTACGTTGAGATCGAAGCCCATGCCCGTCAGCGAGCGACCATCGACATATTCCCAGCCCGAACAAAGAGTTCCCGCCGTGTCGATACCACCTTTCAAAACCTCATTGGTGTCAATATGGAAAAAGTCCCATTCCCCTTCAGGGGTAGTCAGCGCTGAATCAACGCAAACGCCGCTGTCCCAGACCAAACATTCCCAGTAAGTTGTGTCAACCACGGTAGCGCTGTCCGTGCTGAAGACCGCTATGTCGGGACGATCCAGCTGAAGCCATAGGTTAAAAGCCACTACCGTGTCCGAATAGTTGTTCATATAGATTGGAACTATAACGTCTTGCTGGCCCGGGTAGGCCCCAGTGTCGCCCACGTCAATGAGGAGATCAGGCATCTGAGCCCGTCCTGATATGGGCGAGAAAATGGCGACCAGAATGATCAGACTGAGCCACAGCCTCGGCTTAAGGGACTGGAGAAGATCGTTCATTTGATCCTCCTTGGTTTAATGTTGGTTTATCAATCCCTTAGCGAGTACTCAATGGCGCGAACCTACCCTCAGGTTGTGATACCTTTGAGGTATTGGATCTTATGCTTCTTTTCGTTACCGAATTTGTCGATGATGTATGATACGACCTTTCCTCTTTTCTGTCAAGGGAAAAACTGTGCTATTATTCCGTCCCGGAAATATATTCGTATAGTTTTGTGCCCGGCGGGTCTTCAGACCTGACGGGAAAGGCCCTTGTCACGCAGGGCGATCTGAAGATCACCCCGCCACAGAATATGCAAGTTATTTGTAGGGCACCACACTAACATTGCAGATCGACCGGCGGTCTTGCTGCTCAAGGAGCACGAAGAATCTCGTTTGCCGGCCTGGCGTACGTCCCGACGAAGTTGTTGTTCAGCAGGTCGTTGAGAGTAATGTGGATGGAGCGGTTAGTGTAGCCCAGCTCCCGGCGGGCTTTCGCGGAAGAATAAACCCAGTCGAAATCCAGCATTTTGACTAAATCGGGATAAAAGGAAATCTTTCCTCTGCCCAGCAGTTTGCCGTACATCACCGAACAACGGGCCGCAAAGTTCAACGCAGCCCGCGGGATTCGTACCAGATGCGGGACCCTGCCTAAAATTGACGAGATCGCCAGCACCAGGTCCTTCACCGATATATTATCCCCGGCCAAGATGTAACGTTCACCCGGGCGACCTTTGCACAAAGCGGCAACTACACCCGAAGCAACGTCGCGAATATCCACCAGGTTGATACGATTGGGGAAGTCGGGAGCGAGGAAACGAGGAAATTTCTTTATCGCCTTGCCCCGGTCGTCGCCGGTTCGTGATGGCGCTACTATAATGGAAGGGTTGACAATGACCAACTCCGTCTTGCCATCGGAAGCGGATTTCAGAAGTTCCTCCTCAGCCGCCCGTTTGGTCATGATGTAGGGAATGCGCAGGTGGCCTAAATTAAAGGGGGTCTCTTCATTTACCCGTGAGTCTGCACCCGAAACCGTGCTTCTTCCATTCGGACCGCGAGGGAAAGCGGCAACGGCCACAACCGTAGAGACGTGGATAAACCGTTTCACCCCTGCCTGCTGGGCCGCTTTGAACAGACCGGCCGCCGCGAAGGTATTGATGCCGGTGAACTGGGTCAATCGATCCTTTCGGAAATTCACCCAGGCAGCCGTGTGAATAATGCCGTCGATCCCTTGCACCAGCTTCTCCACTTCGGCCTCGTTGCGCAGGTCGGCAAATCTTTTTTCCAGGCCCACCGCATCGACGTACGTCGTGTCGGACGTTTCCCTCACGTGGGCGACCGGCTTGATCCCCTTTCGGTTGAGTTCGTAGATCAACTGCTTACCGAGGGAACCAGAGGCTCCGGTAATAAGAATTTTGTCGTCTGTCATACTCATCGCTACTTTGCCGATTATTGGTGATAATACGGCAAAACCTGGTTATATTTTCATAAAGAATATATTGGCCCCCGTCAATCGGTTTTTGCAGAAAACGCTGATAGTATGAAAAAAATCCTTAAAAGAATTTGGGCGGGCTGGAAAAAAATAGCCCTCAAATTTGCGCGCTTCCAGACGAACCTGCTTCTGACACTGTTCTATTTTTTCATTATCGCGCCGCTGGGACTGCTTTTCAGGTTATTTGGCTGGGATCCGCTTGAGTCGAGAGCACGAAACCTCAAGAAGACCACCAACTGGAAAACTGTCGCTCAAGGCGAGCCGGATCTGGAAGCGCTCCGCCGGCAAAGTTAGTTATGAAGATACTTGGCGTCTCCTGCTTTTACCATGATTCGGCGGCCGCATTGGTAGTCGACGGTACTCTGGTCACTGCAGCCGGCGAGGAGCGCTTCACGCGGATCAAGCATGACGCCGAGCTCCCCGCCAACGCGGTTGCTTTTTGTCTGGACAGGGCGGATCTGAGCATAAACGATCTTGACTATATCGCTTTCTACGACAAGCCGCTGCCTAAATTCGAGCGCATCATCACCGGTTACATAGCGACGCCGTTTCGTTCTTACCGGGCCTTTCTTAAGGCAATTCCAGTCTGGTTAAGACGCAAGCTCTGGGCGGATCATGTCATACACAAGGAACTCGGCTATGATGGCGAGGTGCTGTTTTTGCCCCACCACCTTTCCCATGCCGCCGGGACCTTTTACAGTTCCCCGTTCGACAGGGCGGCCATTCTGACTATCGACGGCGTAGGGGAGTGGGCAAACGCCTCGTACGGGGTAGGCGACAACAACAGTGTGAAACTGCTGGCTGAGATGCACTACCCGCATTCCGTCGGGCTGTTGTACTCGGCGTTCACTTATTACCTTGGCTTTCGGGTAAACTCGGCGGAGTATAAGATCATGGGTCTGGCGCCCTATGGTGAACCACGTTTTGCCTCGCTGATAGAGGAAAACCTGGTAAAGATACACGACGATGGTTCCATCCACCTTAACCTCGACTATTTCACCTTTCACTACGGCCTGATCATGACCGGCTCGAAGTTTGAGAAGCTGTTCGGACAGTTGCGTCGAGAGCCCGAATCTCCGATTGAATCATTCCATGAAGACGTTGCGGCTTCAATCCAGGCGATCACGGAAAAGATCGTTCTTAAGATGGCTCGTCATGTGAAGAAGCAAACCGGCATTGACAAGCTCTGTATGGCGGGAGGGGTGGCGCTGAATTGCAAGGCGAATGGAATCTTGCTAAAGGAGCGAATCTTCGACGACGTCTACGTCCAGCCCGCTTCGGGAGATGCCGGTGGCGCGGTCGGGGCTGCTCTCTATGCCCATTACAAGCTTACCGGCGAACCCAAAAAGCTACAGCCATTCTTCGGTATCGGCCCTTGCTATACCGACCACGAGATTAAAAGCTTCCTGGACGCGAACCGGATTTCCTACACACAAGCGTCCTTGGATAACCAACTGTCAAAGATTGCAAAGGTAATTTCCGAAGGTAAAATCGTAGCCATCTTTCAGGGCGCGATGGAATTCGGGCCGCGAGCGCTGGGATTTCGTTCTATCGTCGCCGACGCCCGAGACAACAAAATGAAAGAGAAGATCAACGCCGCCGTGAAATATCGGGAGCCGTTTAGACCTTTTGCACCGGCGGTCTTGGTCGAGCATGCCTCAGAGTATTTTGACTGCAATGGCGACTCTCCGTACATGCTGTTTAACTTCACCGTAGCCGAAGACAAACGCCAGGTGATTCCAGCGGTCACCCATGTGGACAACTCTTCCCGCATTCAAACCGTAACCCGAAAAGACAACCCGTTTTTCTATGATCTTCTCGTTCACTTCAAGCGGTTGACGGGGGTGCCGGTTTTGTTGAACACCTCCTTCAACCTGCGGGGTCATCCGATTGTCAACACTCCCGAAGAGGCCTTTGCCACCTTTTGCTCCGGCGGGATTGACTTTCTCCTCATGGAGAATTATCTAATAGATAAGAGTCAGGTGCCCAGAGAGGTGCAGGAGAGATTCATTGTTGAAAAGGCTCCTGACTAAGGTGACAAGGTCACCCTTATGGTATTACTAAGTAAGGCTGAGGGAAGGTGGGAATGACCATGTTTCGACGATTGCGTATCTTTTCCGAATTGCTCTTCTTTTTGAAGACCTCAAAAAAATGGTGGCTGGGGCCGATCTTGATTTTTCTGCTGCTGCTCTCTTTGCTGGTAGTGTTTACCGAGTCCTCCGCCCTAGCTCCCTTTATCTACTCGTTATTCTAAGCAATGATCTTATACTAAGGTGCGTTCTAAGAAGTAACCAATTGGAGGTCGTGTCATGCTACCTGAGGCTGTCTCAAAAGCTCACATAGTCTGATTCGGAGGACTTCGGTAGCCCTACGTCATGCTGAGCGGAGTCGAAGCATGACAAGGCGTTAGAGATACCGTCGAGTGGTTTATCTGCTCGCACCACAATAAGCCGCTGACAGGGACCTATACGACGCTTATATTGTATCCATGACAGCGCGCAGGCAATCATTGTTGTTTCGACTTGTAGCTTCCTTGCTCTCTCTGGTGGCTTTCCTGACTGTTGTTGAACTTGCCGTACGAGTAGTTGGAGTCGACACAGCTTTTCAGAACCGCCTTTTTGTACTCAACCGCGCCCTTGACTACCCCGATGTTTTTCAGAAAGACCACGACCTGTTCTGGCGCTTTCGTCCCCATCAAATCGTCACCTCAAAGTTCTTCGAGGGAAAAACTTACCGGATCAACTCGCTGGGTCTGCGCGGAGAAGAGGTCAAAAGTCACAAGACAAAAAGAAGAATTCTGACTTTAGGCAACTCATGCACCTTCGGTTGGGGTGTATCCTATCAAGATACGTATGCTCAGCAACTGGAGTCTCTCTTGAATGGCGTCTACGAGGTCATCAATGGCGGCATTCCCGGATACAGCTCCTTTCAGGGGAGGCGCTTTTTTGAAAAGGAACTGATCGGCCTGCAACCTGATATCGTCTGTATCCTGTTCGCCTGGAACGACCTCTGGGCGGCCGCTAACCGGATCGCAGACAAGGACCAGCAGTTCCCACCCCGGGTTGTTATCGCCGTTCAGAACTTCCTTTCGCGTCTCCATTCGTACCGGCTACAGAAAAAACTCCTGCTGTCAGGCATTGAGAAAGAGCCCGATTCCCTGTTTGATCGCACGGTGCCGATCTACCGGGTGGGGCTAAAAGATTTTCAAAGCAACCTCAGAGAAATCTGCCGGGTGGCGCGCTCGAAAGGGATAACGCCTATACTGTTGACCTCTCCAATCCCGTCCCTGGCTACCTATTACCCTCCCGGCTTGAAATCACCCCTGCACCGTTTCCACGAAAAGTATAATCAGGCAATGCGTGAGCTATCGGTCTCTGATACTGTCGACCTGGTCGATCTGGCACGGGAGTTTGACCGCCACGGGGATCTTTTTGATGACGCCCCCAATGACCCGATTCACTTTAATGCCAGAGGGCACCTGGTGGCCGCGGAGCTATTGGCCGAACACATACGGGAACGGTACCTTTCAGAGTCTGATGCCTTATAGGCTCTTTGTTCCTTCAGACATTGTCGAAACCGCGGGGGGATTCGACCTACATTGCTGGATTGGTGTTTTCCAGAAATAGGGCAGAAGCCAGCCGTGACGGGCGCTTATGCTATAATCTCCAAACGCCATCGACTGATAGCACGCTTTTGGCAAACTCTCCGCCGACTTCTGTCATGCACCGGCTGCAGGCTATGCCTGGCGGTCTCTTTTTATTGCGGCCACAATGATAGGAATCAGCACCAGTTGAACTGCGACCCCCGGCAGCCCGGCGACAATTGCGCCCCCGGCTGAAAAGAACTTCGCTGCGGTGTAAGGCAAGTTGATAAAAATCCCCAACACAAAAAGGCTGAGACCAAACATAATCCGGCCGAACAGCATTGCGGTCAGGAGGGCTACGTAGATATTCAGCCTCAGTCGCTGGTAGGCGAGTCCGGCCACCAGTCCACAAATAGGAAGTTCCGTCGACATAAGCGGCACGGCATAGGTCGGCGGCATACCGGTCAGCAGATTAGACAAACCGGGGGCCAGAAGCCCCACCAGCAGGCCGCTTAGCGGTCCCGCCAAAAAACCGGCCAGCAGAACGGGGATATGCATTGGCAGAAAGACCCGTCCACCCGCGCCAAAGGCATGGAAGGCAACCGGAAGGAGCACGGCTAAAGCCAGGTACAAGGCAGTGTGAGAAACAAATCTGACTTTTGTGGAAGAGGTCGCCACTGAGGGCCGGTTATTCGTTACTTGGAGTTTATGGCAGAGGCAAGGTACCGGCCAGGCTGGTCGTCGATCGTGACATCAGTAAACTTGCCGCTGTCGAGCATCTTGCGCAGTTTCTCTTCGGGTGGAATGGCGTCGTGTTCCACTACTCCCCCTATCTCGTGGTGCAGCTTTGAAAGCTCCCGGGAAGAAGCCAGGTGGATGATGTAAAACCTGGATTTGGGCTTCAGGATGCGGTGGGTTTCGTCGATAACCTTCTGTTGGTTCGAAAAATGAGGAAAGGCCGAAAAAGCCACCGCCATATCGAACGAGGAATCCATAAACGGCAGCATCGTAGCATCAGCATCGACGACATTAACGTTGGCAAAAGGGAAATTCCGATGCGCCTTTTGTGCCATTTTGATGGAAAAGTCAACGCCGGTAACGGAACCGCTTTCACCAACTTTGCGGCGCAGCATGTCGAAAAGAATCCCGGTGCCACAGCCCAGGTCAAGAATGTCCATCTCTTTTCGGACCTTAAGACTGTCAACAATGTGCAACAGCCGTTCCAGGTCCTCAGTCGTGAAGGCAAGATCCCACTCGGCCGCCAGCATGTCAAAAAATGCCTGATGTCTGTCGTGAGACATAAAAATCAAGCTATCCTCGCCCCGGAAAGCTGTCAAGCGCTTTTTTCCAAGCCGGGAGTCGATGCCACCAGATAAAGCGCCGCCAACAGGCCAGATTCCATTTCACCTGCCGTAACTCAACCATCAGTGATAATACATTATAATAAAGGAGAAACCCTACCTGATGGGCTTGAGCACACGGGAGGGGGGACAGGCAGGGTTTCTTGGGGGGCTTTCCCTTTTGATTTAAGATATTAATGGATTTTCGCCGTTTGTCAATACCAAAAGAAGAAATTTATGGAAAAATCGTTGGCAATCGAATTGTGTAGATCAGGCCTTCGGGCAGCCGGGCAAAACTATAAGCTCATCAGAGGCATCAGCTTTAACTTGGTTATCCCTTGGTCGATACCAGCACGGAGGCGTATGCGTTTGTAGTGGAATATGTTACGTGTCGTCGCGGCTTGAAATTCATATGAGCCGATATTCTTGTAAGCTAAAAAGCACACCGATAATACGCAGCGGTTGACAAGCCAGTCCAATGACGTAGATTATAAAATGATCGAAAACGATGAGTATTGTACGGCCGTTCAGGTTCTGGCTCTGTGCCGTCTGGCCGGTGTCCAGGCCCGGCTATTCGAGATTCTTACCCACCTCTTCGGCAGCCCGGAGCGAATTCTCAAAGCAGACAGAAGCTCCCTTATGGCTATAGACGGCATGACCGCCAAAACGGCCAAAAAGATAACCGGCACAACGGCTCTGCTGAAGCAGGCCGACGAGCTTCACCGGCAGCTGAAAAAGCGCGACATTGCGGTCATGACCCGCTTTGATAACGGCTTCCCACAGCTTCTGTTTGAACTGAATTACCCGCCGCCGCTGTTGTACATACGCGGCAGGATGCCTGACAACAACAAGAAAATAGTGGCCTTCGCAGGTGCTGAAAACGCCACCAACGAAGGAATTGAATGGACCGTCAAGCTGGCGGGAGCCTTTGCCAAGGCCGGGGTGCAGGTTATCGCGTCGTTGAGCAAGGGCATTGACGCCGCCGCCCATATAGGCGCCAAAGCAGCCGGTGGGGTCTCCTATTGTGTGCTTGATTCCGGTTTTGACCAGATCCACCCCCCAGAACATATGCCGCTGGCCATAGACGTGGCCCAGTCCGGGGGTGTGATTAGCGAGCATCCTCCGGAGCAGACTTACACGACCGAGAGCTTCAAGTCTTCCAACCGGATTCTGGTCGGCTTGGCTCAGGCGGTAGTTGTCACCGAACTGTACCACGATTCAAGGCGTACCCTTGATCTCTTATCGTTCTGCAGGCAGATCGGGAAGCTGACCTTTATCATGGTTGATCCCAAACGGGGCGCCCTGGCCGATGAAGGAAGCCTCGCTAAGGCTGTCTTCTGCGGCGCCATTACCCTGACAGGTCTGGATAAAACGGGTGATATAATTAAAGCTCTGGTGTGACAACGGACATGGACGACCGGTACTATACCATCAGAGCGCCGTCGCAGGCTGAGACAAAGGTAAAAGGTTCGCGCTTTCTGGCCGAAAGCAAGCTGGTTGTTTCCGTTGAGGAAATGCAAGCGGCTCTGGAAAGGATTCGCAAGCGGGAGTATGCCGCCACGCACCACTGCTATGCCTATCGGGTTGGTCTGTTTGATGGCATGACCTTCAAATACTCAGATGACGGCGAGCCGTCAGGGACAGCCGGTCGTCCAATTTACGATGTTATCTGCGGACGCAACCTGACCAATGTTCTGATAGTAGTAACTCGTTACTTCGGCGGAACCAAGCTCGGCACCGGCGGGCTGGTCAGGGCCTATAGCGAAGCGGCCAAACTTGTTGTCGAAAAGTCCGGAACTGAGGAAAACTTCATCACTGAATCGATCAAGGTTGAAATTGAATTTCCCTTTTATGACGAGCTGGCAAGAATCCTGCCCAAGTATTCGGCTAAACAAACGAAAGCAGACTATTCCGACCGGGTCGCTTTAGAACTCGAAGTGAGACAGAGCAGAGCGGACGAGCTGATCGCTGAGATTTCCCAATTGAGCGGAGGAAAGGCAAGAATTGAAAGATAAAGGGCTTCCGGCCCCTCTTGACTGCCTCGGAATGGGCATCATTCCTCTCGATCTTCTGTATACAGTCGATCACTTTCCCCGACCGGGAGGGAAGGTCAACGCCGTCGACCTGTGCCTTCAGGGAGGTGGTCCGGTGCCCAACGCTTTGGTGGGACTCTCGCGGCTGGGGATGAGCACGGCTCTGATCGCCGTCTTGGGCAATGACTGGGTGGGGCGATTCGGGATGGAAGAACTCCAAAAAGAGAATGTTGACTGCCGATTCATAATCACCAAGAAGGCACCTTCCGCCACAGCGGCCGGGTTTATCGAACAGGACAGCGGGCGCAGGACAATTGCTTTTCATCGAAAGGTCGGCCTCAAACCGGCAGACATCAAGACGTCACACTACCCGATACCGCGTGTCATACATCTTGATGGGAGGGACCTGGAGGCGTCGATGAAACTGGCCCGGTGGGGGAGACAGGTGGGAGCGCTGATCTCATTCGACATCGGCTCTATTCGCAACGACGTCTCCGCTGTTTTCCCTCTTGTCGATCACCTGGTAGTGGCTGACGCTTATGCTCTTCCGTTCACCGGCGCCAGGTCCGCCACACAAGCAATAAAAAGACTGACGAGTCAGTGTTCGGGCAGTATTGTCATAACTCAGGGAACCAAGGGCGCCACCGGCCTCGAAAAGGGTGAACTCGTTCACCGGCCCGCCTTCAAAGTCGACGTGGTGGACACTACCGGCGCCGGAGATGCTTTTCATGTCGGTTATCTGTTTGCCCTGTTGAAAGGATACGCTATGGCCACGCGGCTCAGATTTGGCGCGGCCGTGGCGGCTCTGAAATGCACCAGGGCGGGAGGACGAGTCGGTATGCCGACCTTACGCCAGTTGAACCGATTCCTCAAAAGCTATCCCGAAACCTATGCTTGAGTATCTGACCGGCATTGACCAGGCGCTGTTTCTGTTTATTAATGTTTACCTGGCGAATCCCGTCACCGATGTCATCATGCCTGTGGTTACGTCTGACATGCTGCTGCGCGTGATGTACGGTGCCGGGGTTGCCATACTTCTGTGGCGCGGAGATCGGCGGCTGCGTTGGCTGGTGTTGTTTTCAGCGGTGGCTCTATTGTTTACCGACCAGTTGTCCAGCAATCTACTGAAGGAGCTAATTGCTCGTCCCCGCCCTTGCCATGAGTTAAGTCAGTATTATCTGTTGGTGGATTGCGGCGCCGGCTTTTCCCTGCCATCATCGCATGCCGCCAACGTGTTTGGCCAGGCGGCGCTGTTCTCTTATCACGTGAGAGCGGCGCGGTGGTATCTTATCATGTTTGCATCACTGGTAGCTTTGAGCCGCATTTTTGTGGGCGTTCACTACCCATTTGACGTATTAGCCGGAGGAATCCTCGGTTTCCTTGTGGGTGGTGCGGTGGCAATCACGTTTAAGAGATTTGAGAGATGGAAACTATAACATCTCATACTTTTTTCTAGTTTCGTGCGTGGCGGATGTCCCCGTCTGCCGCATCTCAATGGAGTCAGCGCACGAGGACCTACGCCGACCACGGAATTGGGGGTGCTGTCGGGTGACCCGGAGCTGTGCTGAGGGATTCTCTTTAGGTTTTGCGCTGTTTCTTCTTGGCGGCGGGGAAGAGGATGTTGTTGAGGATCAGCCGGTAGGCGGGGGAGTTCTTGTGAAGCGAAAGGTCCGTGGGGGGGTCGTGCACCCGGTGTTGATAATCCTCCGGGTCATGTCCCGAGAGAAACGTGAAAGTGCCCCGTCCAAGATTTCCGTGGATGTAACGAACCTCGTCGAAGTTATCCGGCTGGCCCAGGACGATAACGAACTTCTTCAACAGCGACTTTCGAAAGGCCGTGTTCTGACCCATAAAGCCGTCAACGGTGGTGACGTGGTCCTGGGTAAGCATGGTCGGAATCGGATCGAGTTTGGCGGCAAAGTCAAACAGGTAGAAGAAATCGTCCTGCTGGCTGGAAAAGCGCACCAGGCGGTCGGGGTAGGTGTCGATATTGGAATGGCGGTACAACATGGGGTCAAAGGTCAGGGTGAAATTTTCAAACGCGAACGTCCGCGCATAATCCAGGTTTTCCTGGGCACCGGGATCGACCGGATCGCCGTCAAACTCCGACGGGACAATATCCACCCCTTCGGCGGCAAGGGCGATATCGATCGTTTCCGGCGCTGAACACATCGAAAACAGAAACCCGCCCCGCCGAACATAATCATAGACCGCTTTAGCCACATCCAGTTTCAGCAGCGACACTTTGTTATAACCGAGCCTTTTGGCCATATTTTCGTTTGATCTCACTTCAGTCTGATACCAGAGCTGGTTGCGAAACGCGGCGTAAAACTTTCCGTACTGGGCGGTGAAATCCTCATGGTGGCAGTGAAGCCAGTCATATTCCTCAAGGGCACCGGAAAGAACGTCTTCGTCGTAAACAAGCTCATACTTAATCTCGGCGTAGTTCAAGGCAAGGGTAACGGCGTCATCCCACGGCTCGGCGTAGGGAGGTGAATAGACGGCTATCCGGGGCGCTTTTTCCAGCTCCACCCGCTCCATGTTCTCGACTTCAATCTGGCGATAGACGTCGGCCACCTGGCCTGAGGTGACCTGCTCATAGGAAACCCCCGCCAGCAGGCAGAGGTCGACCGTTTCCTGGGTATTGTCGAGCAGAAAGGAGCCCCCACGGTAGTTGAGGAGCCACTCGCCGTGGTATCCTTTTTCGAGCCCCTTGTATACCACGCCGTACGCCTTGAGGTGGTCCGTCTGGCTTTTGTCCATCGGAATCAGCAGCGAGGTCGCCGCCACCTTCATTGGCAAGAACATCAGTAAAAAAATCAGGCTTAATCTGCTCAATCTGCACATGGCTGAAAGGTACACAGAAAAGTGGTTTATGCAATCAGAGATTGTACACGGGCAGTGCTGAAGGGTTTCCGACTACCGTTCCACCCGGCCGCGCATGGGGACGAAGCGGACCTCGTAAAGCACTTGCTTTTCAAGCCCCTCTTTCGTCTTGCGAATTTTAACCAAATCCTGTCGCCCGAACATGCCAGCTACCAGCGGCATAACCAACCGGCCCCCTTCCACGAGTTGTTCTACCAAAGCATCGGGGATTTTGGGTGCGGCGGCGGTCACGATAATGGCGTCAAACGGCGCCTCCTCTGGCCAACCGAGCGAACCGTCATTGACCATGGTCCTTACTTTGTCGTATCCCAGTTGATGCAGCAACTTATTGGCTTTCTCCAACAGTTCAGGAATCATTTCAATGGAAAAAACTTTATCGGTGATCTCGGCCAGCACGGCCGCCTGATAACCGCAGCCGGTTCCGATCTCAAGGACCTTGTTTCCCGGCTCAAGCTCTAAATGTTCGGTCATCGACGCCACCACGTACGGTTGAGAAATGGTTTGTCCCTGGCCTATCGACAAAGGGCCGTCGTGGTAGGCCTGGGCGCGGTATTGTTCGGGCACGAAAAGATGGCGCGCAACCGTGCGCATGGCCGCAAGGACGGCGGCGTCACGAATGCCGCGTACGATCAGTTGTTCGTCGACCATGCGCAGGCGACGAGATATGAGAAGAACGTCGTCGGTTCCGTTTTCCTCCCTGTTGAACATAAGCACCCCGGTGATTATTGATCCGGCCATTTCTGTGTATGGGCTTCTATTCAATATAATATCGGCCCGGACAAAAAGAAAGGCCAAATCGGTAGGTCAGGAGCCTTATGAGGCTGTGATAAAAGAATGGTTCTTGACCGCACAAGCCTCCAAAGCCCTTACAGCAATGACAGGGATTCGGTTGTTGGTCCACTGCTTGCAGTTTAGTAGGGAAGGTCTGGAACAGACCCGCCATCTACAAGTCAGGAGCGCAAGGCTCCTGACCTACTGAATACCAGGGCAGATGTGGACATCTGCTATACTGCCGCCCACGAATTCTATGGTGTGGCGGAGGTTATACGAAAACCCGGTTAGCCGGTGTTAAGACAACTTTGTCGGTGGTATTAGGGATCAATGAGGTCGGTAACAGGAATTCCTCAGGCTGGGGCAGTCACGGCATTGACCCGAATCGCCCGCAGATCACCTTGAAGAGCTCGCGGGCAATGAGAAGATGCCCTTCCGCGGTTGGATGACAGTGGTCGATAAAGAGCTTTTCACCGCCGTTCTCTCTAAAGACGGTCGGAAGGTCAACCACTGTAACATTCGGTTGAGCTTTCAGCTCGTCAATCTTTTCCCAATAATCTCTTTTAATTCTCAGTGAGAAGTAGTCGGCCTGCAGGGCTGAATCAAGATATATTAACGCCGCACAGTTGGTGTCTTCAAGTGGGCTTAGGCTTGCGCCATTCGCATACAGGTAATTGATGCCAAGGTTAAACAGGAATGGTGAACCGGCCGCCGCCAGGGACGAATTGGTGCTATCAGTTTGCATGTCGACGAATATCTCCCGCGCTTTTCGCAGATAATAGTCGGCCTCGCGGTACTGCCCGTTTTCCCAAAGGGATACCCCAAGGTTATTGAGAAGAGCCGGGTTATCGCTGTCCGTTTTAAGTAGCTGGGTGTAACGTTCGATGGCTTGAATGGCGGTTAGCGAATCGGCATAGGCGGACAGGTAGACGGTCCTGGTAAACTTGTCGCCTCGACCATATAACTGAACGAACATCTTCCCACTCAGACAGTATTTGATTTCTCTACCCAAAATGTCCGCCATCGCATCGGGCAGGATAAGGCAGCCGTCCCGACCGGTGACGTGCGTAAACACCTTATACTGAAGTCCGGCGGGCCACAGCATTGGTACCGGCGGCTTGAGGATTACCAATGGACAATGATGTTTGGCACATTCACCAACAATTCTCTGAAGGTTTTCACCGAATCTGTCCGGCGCGACTCTGATCTTGAGCGACTCACCTGGGCCGCCGATCTTGCTAATGCGCTGGGCAAGTATGCCTCTCAGCACTCTGTAGAGCGCAAAGCGCGAGAGAAAATTCCGGACAGCTTTCAGCCGCTGACGTTCCAGCAGTTCCCGGTCGGAGTATGGTCCGGAAATCGAGGCGTCGTTGTTGCCACAGTAAAGTATCACCAGGTCTGGTTTGTAGTACCACCCTTCGAGTTCGAGGAACCGGATAATCTGCTCACTGCTGTATCCGGAAACGGCGGCATTGACCACCTCAACTTGTCTGCTACTTTCGCACTCAATTTGCAAAAAGCCCTTCAGCATCTCCCCAAAAGCCAACTTGCGTGACTTAAGCCCGATACCGACCGGCGCGGAATCGCCCAGCAGAAGAATTCGAAAAGTATGCGGATCCTTTTCTGTGGTCACCTCGTCACCGATAAGATGAGCCGAGTTGGTCTTTATCAGCGGGTTATCGAGATGGGCTTTGAATCTCCACAGAAGGTCGGGGTCAGGCTCGTGCCAGTTAAACAGCGAGGCAAAGAATTCCGCCTGCCAGCCCGATTTGTCGCCGGGTCGTTCGGCCACAAAGGAGAGGTTGGCCTCAAGCAACCTGGTTGCTGATTCCAGAAGCAGCAGAAAAACAACAAAGACCAATACGGAAAAAACAAGCTTCCTTTTCATTATCCTCCTCAGGCAGAGAAGAGACAGCTAATTGAATAAGTTAGAAAATGTGCCTTTGTTTGTCAAAGAATGCAGCGTGGGCAGTTACACATGTGTGACCGATTCTGCTCATCACTTAAACGCTGGTGTTGAAATCGGATGAAGGATAACGTATAATAAAAAGATGAGAACATTGGAGCCTTGGTGATTCATTTTCCCATCAGTAACGTTGAGGTCTACTGGTGGCTGCCGCCGCTGGTGGCTTTCGCTATATCCTGCTTGACCTCAACCGGTGGGCTGTCGGGAGCGTTTTTGCTTCTGCCGTTCCAGATGAGCGTTTTAGGTTTCACCGGTCCAGCCGTCAGCCCGACAAACTTGATGTTTAACGTTGTCGCCATTCCCGGTGGCGTCTACCGGTATTACCGGGAAAAGCGGATGGTCTGGCCGCTGGCGTGGGCAATCATTATCGGTACCTTGCCGGGGATGTTCCTGGGCACAATCATCCGGGTCACCTGCCTGCCCGACCCCGGAGCATTCAAGCCGTTTGTTGGATTCGTGCTGGCCTATGTCGGTTTCCGGTTGCTGAAGGACATCCTGTTCAAACCCAGGGAGCCAAAGGCACGCCAGGGGCGGACGAGGACGTCGCCCAGTAAGCCTGATCAGTTCACGGTAACCTCCCCAGTCTTCACTATGAGGCAAATAAGTTACGAATTTAACGGCGAATCATATCAGGCTTCAACGTGGGGGATTTTCGCTCTGAGCTTCGTGGTGGGCATAATCGGCGGCGCTTACGGTATCGGCGGCGGGGCTATTGTCGCCCCCTTCCTCGTGACGGTTTTCGGACTTCCCGTCTATACGGTGGCCGGAGCGGCGCTGTTGAGCACCTTAGTAAGCTCTGCCGCCGGTGTGTTTTTCTATTCCCTTGTGGACAGGCTCCAGGTTGCCCCGGAGTTGTCGATAGCGCCGGATTGGCTGTTAGGAGCGCTGTTTGGGATAGGTGGCCTGGCGGGAATCTATGTCGGAGCGCGGCTGCAGCGATTTGTACCGGCCGGGATCATAAAGGCTTTTCTGGCCTTGTGCGTTCTCTCGATCGCGGCGAAGTATATCTTGGAATTATTTACCTAACCGGCGAAAATGACCAATATCTAATAGAGAAACCCTGCCTGGTTAGGAGGCTGTAATGGGAAGCCAGGCAGGGTTCCTAAAGGAGAAATCATGAAAACACACTTACCATAATAGGTCATTTCGACTCTTTGTCAACACCTTTTTAGGTTTACGGGAAATTACGTTTTAGTTCGTTCACGCCGGCAGCCACGCCACCACCCTTCGACTCCGCCCGGCACCTGGTAACAACGGAGCTGTCATGCAGGGTTGTGCGTACCATTACATAGGTAACCGGTAACCCACAGCTCTGCTGTGGGAAGTCTCGTGGGCGGCAGATGTCCACATCGGCCCCATCTTTGATATCTAAAAATCCCCCATTGTTTCCCTTGACAAATCACACAGACATTACCAAGTTTAGTTTGGACATGCTCACAGACCGAGGAATGGGCAACGGCTGCCGTGAGGTGGCTCTCAGAGAGGTAAGCCGGATGGTGAGGTGTGCATTTGAGACTAAGGGAGGAAAAATACGGCAAAATAATCAATTACGGGCAAATTCTTTTGAACGACAAAACACACCACTTCGTCAATGGTGTGAGGTAGAAAAAGATTGGAGAAAGTGATGAAGAAGACAGGAAAAACAACAGGATTGGCGTTGTTGTTCGCCACTGTTCTTGGCGTTGTCGCACTCAGCTATGCCAGCCAACCGCGCAACGACCCCTTCGCACACGAATTGAAACCGACGGTACACCCCCGAAGTGCCGGCCCGGTGGATATGGCGTTCAGCTTTGCCCCCGAGGAGCAGTTCTGTGAAGGTTGCGACGAGCTGCGCGTGACGGTAATTACCGAGGGTGGCTTGGAGTTTCTGGGTGAAAAGAGCTGGACAGTTCAAGCTGACAAAGACCACCCCTATTCAACCGTCCTACACCTGAATGTTCCACCGGATGACACCTGCAGTCTATGGGTGAGAATGCAGTGTTGCCACATTAAGCAGACTATCGGTTGCTATTTTGTAACAATCGGAGACAGCATTGAATACTGGACGGGCAATCCGCGAAGTTATCATCCACCCCCTCCTCCATCCAAAACCGCCGATCCCATATGGGACACTCTTACCGAGGCGCAGCTACAAACGGAATATGAGGTTATACTTAATCTGCGCGATTCGGCTCACCTGAAAATTGCAGAGAGAATACTGGGGCCGCTGGCTGATTCCAGCAAATACGACGGTCGTATGGGTTATTATATGTTAAGGGTCAGCCTGAATAAACTTATCAAGCTGGGTGAGGAAGGAATCGAAGGCGACTTTGTCACCCCACCGCCCTGGGATCGGAGGTACCGGCCTGCGAAAGATAGCCTGCCTGAGAAAGAACCTAAAGATTCCGTAAAACAGCCAAGTGCTTTAGAGGGTATGCTTGAACCGAATTCACTTGATGGCATTTCGCTGGACAGTGTTGATGGCATTACGATACTTGGTGAAATACCAGCCGATCAGGAGATCACCTTTTGCCTGCGGCTGAACAACAACACTGGCTATAACATCAAAAGCTCCACGAACGGCTTTCGCGTTTACTCACCGGACGGCGCCGAGTGGGGCAGTCAATAAGATCTCCCTTTTTTCTCCTTGACAAATCACACAGACATTGCTAAGTTTAGTTTGGATACGCGCTCAAAGAGAAGAATGGGCTTCGGCTGTCGTGGGGTGTCTCTCAGAACGGTAAGCCGGAGGGCGAGGTGTGCATTTGAGACTAAGGGAGGAAAAATATAGCAAAATAATCAATCACGGGCAAATTCTTTTGAACAACAAAACACAATATCTCGTCAATGGATTGAGGTAGAAAATTATTGGAGGAAGTGATGAAAAGGATAGGAAAAACAATAGGCGTCATGATGGTGCTTATCGTAGCACATGGGGGTATTTGCTTTTGTGAGGCGACCCCTGCCGAATCATCTTTTGTGCTAACCCCTATACGTTCACCTTTCAAGGTCAAATTCGAACCGGTCTCACACCCCACTGGTAGTGGCCCCGTCGATCTAAGGTTTCAAGTTAAAGCCCTCTTCCACTGTGATAAAGCCACTGTGATGGTGGTGTCAATCGACAAGCTTGAGTATTCTGGGCCAATGTCATGGGTAGCGGAGTTTAAGGACGATTCGACCTATTCAACTGTCTTTGAAGTAGTAATACCACCCAATGATACCAGTAGCATTGAGATTAAGGTCGAAGGTTGTGGAGACCGGAATCAGGGTCCTTTGTATTTTGTAACAACAGGAGATACTGTAGAGGTCACCCACGGAAAGCCACGGGGTTATCGTGGATTTCCAGTTGGTCTAAAAACTAACGATCCCATAAGGGACACTCTAACTAAGGAGCAGCTACAGACCAAATATGAGGTTTGGCTTGATCTGCGTGATTCCACTCACCTGGAAATTGCCGAGAAGATACTTGGGCCGCTACCTGACTCTAGCAAATGTGAGGGTTATGACGGTTATTACATACTCAAGATCTCCTTAGAAAAAGTGCTCAAACTGGCTGAGCAAGGGATTGAACTTGACACTATCAGGAAGAAAAAGTCGACACGCGGCATCGACAATTTACAAAAGAGACAACTGCCAACAGACTCTGCAAAGAGAGAGGGCGCTTTACCAACCTCGCCTGACGGTTTTTCGCTGGAATATGTTGACGGCATGACGACACCTGGGGTATTGCCCACTAACCAAGAAATCACCTTTTACCTTCGCATCTACAACAACACCCCGACCAACATGGAAGGCATGACCAATGGTTTTCGGATTTACTCTCCTGATGGGGCCCAATGGGGCAGCTTCTCCGCCGATACATTGAACCTCGGATGGGAAGACATGTTTGATTTCGGGTATGGAATCAATTAATTAAACAACAAACCACAATACCTCGTCTATGGATTGAGGTATAACATTAAGAGGAGATTTGTGATGTCTAAGTTATTGAAAGTAACAGTATTAGCGCTCTTGTTTGCAGTTCTTTGGGGCGCGGCAGGGCAATTACACGCTACTATTGGAAAGGCGTCTTACATACCTAAATTCGAGCCATTATCGTATGTCAAGAGTACTGGCGAAGTTAAGCTAAAGTTCACTCTAGAGAAAGTTAGCGATCATCCTCAAGCAGTTTGGGATGAAGTTACTTTGACAGCCTATGGAGTAGACCTGAAATACAGAGGCGACACTGCCAGACTGGACATCCGGAAACTCCCACTTGATATTTCTGAATCACTTGAATACTATGGCGATAGCGCCTGGCTGGCGCGGTTTGACGAACAGGGCCTTTATTCCACAACGTTTCATCTGACCGTCCCGGATAATGACACCAGTTGTTTCGTTATTCTCTTGGAATTTGATGGCTATTCTTTCTACCAAGGGCAGTGCTTTGTGACTACGGGTAATACGCTGAACACATTCATAGCCTGGCCGAATTATTGGGGTGCCCTGCAGCTTGAGCGTTCAAATAGACGGAAGCATGTGCCCCGTGAAGAACACGAGCGTGCCAAACGGGAGTGGGAAGAAAGGCAGGAACAGCTCAAGAAGCATAAGAGTAAAGGTACAACCAAATACTTACACGGCTTGAGCGCTGAAGAAGTCGAACGAATGCGGTCTGAATCATCAAAAACTATCACTATGGACAGCCTCCACAAACTCGAAGAAACACCTTTGACCGATTACAGCGGGCAATTTATCCAGGTCGGAGATACTCTGTACGTACGGAGAGAAGGTGAATACAAATTCAAGCTTGCCGAAACGTATTCCAGCCGCGAGGAAATGGAACAGTCGCGGCGAAATCGGGAACCGGATTGGTCGCGAGAAGATCACATTGTCATGGACCTTCGAAAGCAGGAAGACTATGATTTCGTTAAAGAGCTGGTGGACAGCTTGATACCAATGGAGAAGGAGGGCTATTATCATATCGTAACGACATTGCGCGTAATAGACAAGATCAAGTCTCATCGTATTGAATACACCAGATATCCTCGCTACCCTGATAAGCTCACTCCACCGCCCAAACCGGGACCGAGTAAAACCAAACCTCCTCGGCATCCTCGACCGCGTGGCTCTTCAACCGATGGACAATTACCGGCATGGGACCTTTTGTTCTATGACGGTTTTGAAAGCTCTTTCCCTGGTTCCTGGACAGTATACGATAATAATGCTGATAACGGTTATGACTATTGGTGGAAACTCGACGACTGCACACCATCAGCAGGTTTCTGGTCTGCATGGTGCGCAGGTGCGGGAGATATGATACCTTGCTGGTACTATGATTTAAATATGGATGCATACATGAGCAAAACATACGAAATAGACATCCAAGACTACACTGATATCGAAGTTGATTTTGATATCCTCTATTCAACCGAAAGCTATTACGACTACATGGAAGCATTTTTGTGGGCGGCAGATGTCCACATCGGCCCCATCTTTGATATCTAAAAATCCCCCATTGTTTCCCTTGACAAATCACACAGACATTGCTAAGTTTAGTTTGGACATGCCCTCAAACCGAAGAATGGGCTCCGGCTGCCGTCGGGTGGCTCTCAGAACGCTAAGCCGGCGGGCGAGGTATGCATTTTGGACTAAGGGAGGAAAAATGTGGCAAAATAATCAATCACGGGTAAATTGCTTTGAACAACAAACCACAATACCTCGTCAATGGATTGAGGTAGAAAATTGAAAGGAGATTTGTGATGAAGAAAGTAGGAAAAACAGTAGGTGCTGCACTCTTGTTCATCTGTGCAACTGTGGGCGTTTATTTCCCTCATGCGAGTGCGGCAACGAATGTGCATTCAGTTGATTGCACTTTTGACCCAGTTTCAATGCCAAAAGGAGCTGGTCCGGTAATGCTCGAACTAGCTTTTACTCCCAAGCATCGGTGTGATGAGGTCACGGTAAAGGTTACAAAGCTGTTGAATCTAGAGTACACCGGTGACACCGCCTGGGTGGTACAAGTCGAGAAGGAAAAGTGGTATCGAAAGACGTTGAACGTGTCAATTCCTGATAATGATACGAGCGGCATTGAAGTCACCTTGCAGTGTGGGCGCGTGCCCAACACACACGCTTGCTATTTTGTAACAACAGGGAATAGTGTTGAGTTTTATCATGGCAATCCCAGAGGATACCACAGGTTCCCTTCACAACCTAAGAACGACGAAATAGTTAGAGACACCTTATCAAGAGTGCAACTTCAAACAAAATACGTTGTCATACTCGACCTGCGCGATTCAGCCGATCGGAAAACGGCCGAATCGATAGTTGGGACATTACCTGACTCCAGCAAATTCGAAGGCCACGAGGGCTATTATAAAATAAAGTTAACACTGGAGCGGCTAATCGAGATCACTGATAAAGGGATCAAGGGGGAATTCGTAACCCCCCCTCCTTGGGCTCCAGAATACTCCCCATCCATGGATAGTGTTCTAAACAAACAACCCAAATCAGACACTTCCAAAGAGCAAGGCGCTTTACCGTTTTCCCCCAATGGCTTTTCGCTGGACAGTGTTGATGGCATGACGACACCCGGTGAAATACCAGCCGATCAAGAGATCACCTTTTGCCTGCGGCTGAACAACAACACTGGCTATAACATCAAAAGCTCAACTAACGGCTTTCGTGTTTACTCACCGGACGGCGCCCAGTGGCAACCAATTACGTGGGACACGACCAGCGTGGGTTGGGGCGACATGTATGATGGGCTTTTCTTTAACGACTTTAGCATTACCGGCTCCGGAGCCGATACTATAGGTTTTGGAGGGTTTACAATATTTGAACCCGGTATTCCAGATGGTTTCGATTCGGTTGTTTTCCTTATCTCTACGCAAGTTGACGGGGTATATGACGGTCGCACCTTGTGTCTTGACTCCTGCTGGTATCCTCCTGGTGGAGAATGGCTGTGGTCATTGTCGACCGATCCGTCGTCACTTCATTATCCGCCGTGGGATGGTCCGCACTGTTTCACAACCGGTAACTCACAGCTTGCTGTGGGAAGTCTTCTGTAGGGCAGATGTCCTCACCTGCCTAATTCCCCCTGCTAAAAAAATCTTCAATTTTCCGCTTTACAACATACTCGACCTTTCTTAAATTACGCTGTTCACGTTACCAAAGTACTACAGTGGCTTACTGATTGTGGAGAGAGGGTGGTGAGGTATGTCTGTCGCAGTCAGGAATGAACCGTTAAGCTATGGGAGGACATGGCATGGGAAGAATCTGACAGCAAAAAGGTATTAAACAACAAACCCCAGTACCTCGTCAATAGATTGAGGTATAAGACTATAGGAGGATGTGATGAAAAAGGCAGGAAAAACAACAGGATTGGCGTTGTTGTTCGCCGCTGTTCTTGGCGCTGTGGCATCCAGCTATGCTACCCCGCCGCGCAATGACGTTTTCACATTCAAATTGGAACCGACGGTACGTCCCCGAACCGCCGGCCCGGTTGACATGGCGTTCAGCTTTGCGCCCGAGGAGCAGTTCTGTGAAGGTTGCGACGAGCTGCGCGTGACTGTAATTACCGAGGGAGGCTTGGAGTTCCACGGTGAAAAGAGCTGGACAGTTCAGGCTGACAAAGACCACCCATATTCTACAATTCTGCACATTAATGTTCCGCGGGATGACACCTGCACTCTAAAGGTTAAGATGCAGTGTTGCCACATCACCCAGACCGCCGTGCGCTATTTTGTGACAACCGGCGACACTATCGAATACTGGAAAGGTAATCCGCGAAGTTATCATCCACCCCCTCCTCCATCCAAAACCAACGATCCCATAAGGGACACCCTGACACAGGAGCACCTCCAAGCAGAATATGAGGTTCTGCTTGATCTGCGCGATTCGACTCGCCGGAGAATTGCTGAGAAGATACTTGGCCCAATGCCCGAATCCAGCAAATCGGACCTGTGCGACGCCTGCCACGTACTCAGGGTATCCTTGGAAAACCTCCTCAAGCTGGTTGATGAAGGACTCAAATTCGAGTTTACAACCCCACCACCATGGAGTCGAAGGTATCGCGCTCCGAACGATAGCGTGCCGCAACCACCACCACCTCCCTCACCACAAGCCGATGAGATCAATGTGGATACCCTCACCCCAGAGCAACTGCAGAGAGAACATGAGGTTATCCTTTGGTTCCGTGACTCCACTGAACGCAAGCTCGTAGAGCAGCTTGTTGGACCCATGCAGGATTCGCTACGACTCCATGGCCATTGGAGTGTTTTTCGTGTGAAGATGAGACTGGAAAAGTTCCTTGAAATCAGAAAACACGACGTTGATGTGCACCTTTTGAAGCCGGGGCAGTGGCGGCACCAAGCACCGCAGGATAGCGTTCCTCCACCGACCCCACAGGACACAGTCAAGCTGCAGGGAGCATTGGATGAACTTCACAAAAGCGCTTATCAGGTTGCCTGGCTGGGTCGCTCACAGCTTGCTGTGGGAAGTCTTCTGTAGGGCAGATGTCCACATCGGCCTGATTCTCGCTGCTAAAAAACCTTAGTTTTTCCTTAACAAAACCTAACACCATTTCTTAGATTAGCTTAGCCAAAGTACTGTAACAGCTTTCTGCACTAATAATAAAGAGGGTGGTGAGGTATGTCTTTTGCCCACTGGCAAGAACCGTTAAGCTATGGGAGTACATGGCATGGGAAGAATCTAACAGCAAAAAGGTATTGAACAATGAGAGGAAGTCTCTCGTCAATGTAGTAACAAGTAAAACCATTAGGAGGTAAGAAATGTCTAAGTTATTGAAAGTAACAGTATTAGCGCTCTTATTTGCAGTCCTTTGGGGCGCGGCAGGGGAAGTACAAGCCACAGTGAAAGTGGGAGCGCGTTATTTACCTAAATTCGAACCGCTATCGTATGTCAAAGGTACTGGAGAAGTGAAACTTAAAATCACTATTCAAAGAGATCTCGACGATCCTCAAGCTCCTTGGGACGAAGTTACTTTGACAGCCTACGGCGTAGACCTGAAATACAAAGGCGATACTGCCAGGCTGGACATCCCATATTGTGGATTTCTTGGTTCCAAACGACATGAATACTATGGTGACAGTTCCTGGGTTGCGCGGTTTGACGCACAGGGCTACTATTCTACCACGTTCCATCTTACAATTCCGGATAATAGCTCCAGCTGTTTTGCCATGTTATTTGAGTTTGGTGAAAGTTATGCTTTCCACCGTGGTGTATGTTTTTCAACTGTTGGTGACACCCTGGAAACGTTTCAGTCTTATAGCTTCACTGAACTTCAGCTTGATCGTCAAGATAGACGGGATACTTTGCCTAGTGAAGACTACGAGCGAGCCAAGCGGGAATGGAAAGAACGGCAGGAACAGCTTGAGCGTTTTAAGGGGAAAGGGACAACAGGCCCGGTGATGAACCCGGAAGACAGCGCTCTGGTTGATAGTCTTTCTGACATGGGCAAAAGGCAGTTGGGCCGAATGCGGATGCTTGAGCGCACGCCGCTGACGGATCAAGATCGCCAAGTACTGGCGATAGATGGCCGCTGGTACGAGCGCAAGCGCGGCGAAACAAAATTCCGCCACATCCCAGGCAAGACGAAGGAAGAAATACGTGCGGATGCACAACGCTACAGCGACTCCTTGGCGGCCAATCCACCCAACAACGTATATGACGTGATCCTTGACCTGCGTGATCCCAAGGACTATGAGTTTGCTAGCTCTCTCATTGATAGCTTGATTTCTACCGAGGAACCTGGTTTCTATCGCGCCGTTGTGCCCTCGGAGCTAATGGAAAAACTGCGCGAGAATGGAATTGAAGCTAGAAAGACGGTTAGTAAATTAAGCGAGAAAAATAACACAAAGGCTTTGCACAATAAGCCTGTGAAAAACGTCTCTCTTTAGAAACGACTTGGAAGAAATGCTGTGTCTGACTATATTAAACTTAAGGAAACAATTCAACGTTCCCAGTACGTGGGAGCGGGGGTAGAAACTAAGAGGAGGATGTGATGAAAAGCGTTAAGAAACTAATCGGCTTGGCACTGCTGTGCGCCTTTGTGTGTGGCCTGCCGCATGCGGCTGAGTCAGATGAACCGAAGACCATGAGGGAATTGCTGGAAAAACTTGCAGGTCAAGTTTCACGTCGGGAGTACTCGTGGCCGTTTGATATGACAGCCGAGCCAGTGCCCATGCCAACCGCTCCTGGTCCCGTCAACCTGAGATTTACGATCTCACCCAATATGGTATGTGACGAAATCATTATTACTGTCACTGATATTGATAACCTGGAATACATGGGCGAAACATCCTGGATTATGAAAGCAGACCCCAAAGACACTGTTACATATGATCTCCCCCTTGTCATTCCTGCCAATGATACCAGCGGCCTGCGAATAATAGCAGGCTGTGGTAAAATACGCCACGCTATTCATGCTTATTTTCTGGCATACGAGGATAGTGTGCATTATTATTTCGGTAATCCTAGATGGAACTACGGGACTTCGTTTCCAAAAGCTCCGAAAAAGCGTATTGGCATACCTGATTCTGTTTGGGCGAAGGAAGGGTCTGGGCGCGGTAAAAGGAGCTACATTGACGCGAGTGGGAATCGTATTTCCGAAGAGGAGTATCAAACCCGAAGAGCAGCTCGGAAAGAAAAACCGACGCAGACCGTTATCCCCAGAGACTCCACGTTGATCTGGATGGAGGATGAGGAGGGTAATCGAGTACTCGTGGATCGGCAGGTGTTCTTGGATTCTGCTAAGACTCTCAAACGGCTGGCGAAATTAGAGAAGATGCGTAAACTCGAAGAGACACCCTTGACTGACAAAGAACACCAGGTGATTTCTGTGGACGGCAAGTTATACGAACGTCATCGGGGCGAGTACAAGTTCCACGAAATGGAGACCACTACCGATCGTTCCGCTCGTTTTGAAAAGAAAAGGGACTCGCTGCGAGCTCGCGCCAAGCATAAGAAATATGAGGTTATTCTTGACCTGCGTGATCCCAAGGACTATGAGTTTGCGAGTTCTCTCATTGATAGCTTGATTTCTACCGAGGAACCTGGTTTCTATCGCGCCGTTGTGCCCTTCGAGCTAATGGAAAAACTGCGCGACAATGGAATTGAAGCCAGGAAAACAGTTAGTAGATCACGCGAAAAGCACGACAACTCAGAGAATTCTGGCCAGCAACTCAACTCCGTTGAAGACGGAACTGAAAGTCACGCAGAGTCCGGCAATAGAGGTCAATCGATATTCTTTGAGGGCTTTGAAGGTTCCTTTCCGGGTACCCGCTGGTCCGTATGGGATGACTATTCAGGTGGGGGTTACGACTACTGGGGTGCTGAGTCCTGCCGCAGTTATTCAGGGACCAAGTCGGTATGGTGCTCAGGAGAGGGAAACATGCCTCCATGTCAGTATTATGATTGGGACATGCTGGCCTACATGGACATGATAGAGGCAATAGATCTAACGAACCATACCAATGTTACTTTTTCGTTTCGGATATGGTCTCAGCTTACCGAGACAACGGGAGATGAGTGTGATTATTACTATTCGCCTTCCCCTTACGATTCAGGGTGGACATGGTTAGGCATGTTGGATCGTACTTCCAATGGTTGGGAGTACCGTCTCATCTCCGTAGATGACGAGTGGGACAGTTTGTATTTGAGCTTTCTTTTTTTCAGCGGGGATGAGTCAACGGAAGAAGATGGAGTATTCATTGATCACATTCATATTATGGGCGATCCCATCCCTAAACCGAATCTCACATATGGTACCCCCTCTGGTTGGGATGGGCCCATTGTGCCGTCGTCCGTAGAATGGACTCACACCGTCAATACCTTGTATACGAATCAGCCTACTTACATCGACTATGCTGTGCGGAACACTGGCGATACTGCTTCCGACATGTTCACTATCAACATCTATATTGATGACATATTAGTGGAAGTTCTTGGGAGCTTTGGAGTGGCACCTGGTGAATTCGACCTTTTCGAGGATTATGTCCAAACCATCTACACGCCAGGAGATCACGTTATCAGGATGGAGATTGATCCGTGGGGCCAGGTTGAAGAAGAGAATGAAGATGATAACATCTTTGTAGATACTTTCACCTGGGTTGACGCCCCCGTGTATTTACCTAATCTGACCTACACTACCCCTTCCGATTGGGATGCCCCTATAGTACCATCGGACATTGAGGGGACCAACACCGTGGGAGAGTTATGCGGAAATCAACTGACCTATGTTGACTGGGCGGTGCTCAATAACGGGACGGTTGACGCTGGTCCTTTTACCACTCTGTTTTATGTCGATGACGTGGCTGTCGATACCGTATATTTCCCCGGCTTGGATACTGCATCGACTGAGTTGTATGAAGACTATGAGTACATTTTCGACACAGGCTTTCATACGTTACGTATCGAGATTGACTACGGCAATGATGTACAGGAGAGCAACGAAAACGACAATGTATTCGACATCATATATTACTGGGAGCTGGCTGAAATCAGCGTGGAAGGGGAGGTATTTTTCCAACAGTTGAGGGGTCTACCGTTTCCGAACTGGTATAGAGTTCGAGGCTTTCGGGTCGAACTTTGGGATGCCGATAGCCCGGGGCCGGGCGACTTACTCGGCTCTGGATATACAGATGATTGGGGTGAATTCGCCCTCGGGCCGGTTTCAAACATTGAAGAAGATGGAACCCGGCAGGACATTTATATCAGGGTCTATGCTGAAAATGACGAAGCTGTTGTCGGAGATGATATAACACCCCAGTATATTGTAATTCCGTTTTACATCACAAGCGACACGGTGGACAACGTATTGAGCGGTCTTTATAGGTGGATGCCTCCGTACAACCCATCCATAGACGCCGATACTGTCGAGAGTGGTTTCTTTTACATCGCCCATGTCGTCCGAGAGAGTTACAATAAGTGGGACAGCTTGCGGCCGTATGACGATCCAGGACAGACGCAGGTGCTGCTGATGGAATACTCACCCTGGGGCACCTGGTATTCGCCTGCTGAAGATCTACTCGTTATCGAAGCTGCCAATATTCCAAATACCTGGTTTCCAGACACTTTTGATAAAGACGTAATCCTTCACGAATTTGGCCACAGAATTCATTTTTCCCTTGGTTTCTTTGACGCAGTTCCTACCGGCCCACCCCAGCATTCCATTACCACTATTTACTCCCCCGAGTTCGCAGTTAGAGAGGCTTTTGGCGATTTTTGGTCAGCAGTATCGAGAGATAGTTCTATTCACCGAAACTCCTTTAATTCATTTCTAGATACAGCCTGGGTTAACTATGAAAATGTAGAATGGGGTCAATGGGGAAATCTAGCCGATACGGTTGCCGGGTCCGCTAACACTCTCGGCAAGGCAAACGAAGGCGCAGTGGCTGGGATCTTCTGGGACATCTATGACGAAGCAAATGACGATTACAGTGGCATGGTCGATTGGGGAGACACGACGCGTCCGCACCACCCGGACGACATTGAGGACACGCTGTGGAACGGCATTGACAACATCCTCATCACCTTGCTGAATAGCACGGGTCTTGGTCACCGCCCGGACAACATCGATGAGTTCTGGCAGGTGTGGCGTTACCCACTCCGGTTTAACCACCTCAAGGCAATGGTTGATATCTGGTACGAGCATGGTGAGCCGTGCTGCAACGACGACGGCATGCGCGGCGACGTTGACTACAGTGGTGGGAGCCCCAACGTTGGCGACTTATCCTACTTGGTTGCGTTCCTATTCACTCAACCCCCAGGTCCGGCACCTCCATGCTTCGAGGAGGGTGATGTTAACGCCACTGGTTCGATTAACGTTGACGACTTATCCTACTTGGTTGACTACCTGTTCGGTACACCTCAGGGTCCTCCTCCTCCTCCATGTCCGTAGCAATCTTCACGCTGCCGGGGTTTTCCCGGATCACCGTTGCCACTTTACAAACCTATTTTCATATCTTATATTCCCTTTCCAATAGTCGGTGAAGCGTCGATTTCAATTTTAGTTGTTGAATAACAACAGCTTATTGGATTTGGGTCAGCGGCGACAGGAGGTTGCGGTATGAGGGTACTGGTGAGGAATAGTTAAGCGAAGATGAGATAGAGATGTTCCGTATAGAATCAAAAGTCAATACCAAGTCAGACAGCTACAAAGAAAGCCACGAGAAAAACAAAGCCTTCCATACAGAGTTCAAGGAACGGTTGGAAAAAGTGAAGTTGGGTGGGCCGGAAAAATCGCGCAAGCGTCACACCGACCGAGGGAAGCTGCTGCCCAGAGACCGTCTGGCGCGGCTTCTGGATCGTAACACTCCCTTCCTCGAACTTAGCCCCCTGGCGGCTTATGACATGTATGAGAACGAAGCCCCGGCGTCTGGGATTATCACCGGCGTCGGCATAGTACACGGCCGGGAAGTGATGGTGATCGTCAACGACGCCACCGTTAAGGGCGGCACCTACTATCCTATCACGATTCTGAAACATGCCCGTGCCCAGGCAATCGCCGAGACCAACTACCTGCCGTGCGTCTATCTCGTTGACTCCGGCGGCATCTTTTTGCCTTTGCAGTCGGGGACGTTTCCCGACAAGGATCACTTCGGGCGGATTTTCTACAATCAGGCGCGCATGTCCGCTAAAGGGATCGCACAAATCTCAGCCGTGTTGGGCTCTTGCACGGCGGGCGGCGCCTATCAGCCGGCTATGTCGGATGAGACCGTCATCGTTCGCAAGCAGGGGACGATCTTTATCGGTGGCCCGCCGCTGGTTAAAGCTGCCACCGGCGAGGTGGTGACTGCCGAGGAGCTGGGCGGCGCCGACGTCCACTGTCGCACCTCCGGGGTGAGCGATCACTACGCCCAGAACGACGAACATGCCTTACAAATCTGCCGCAACATCGTCCAGAATCTGAACCTGCCTCCCCGAACTGAGCTGGACCGCGCCGAGTCCGAAGACCCGTATTATGATCCCGAGGAACTCTACGGCATAGTCCCGCACGACGTCCGCAAGCCGTATGATATTCGTGAAGTCATCGCGCGCTTAGTCGACGGCTCGCGCTTCCATGAGTTCAAGGAGTTGTACGGCGCCACGCTGGTGACTGGCTTTGCACGGATTATGGGCTATCCGGTCGGCATCATCGGCAACAATGGTGTTTTGTTCTCAGAGTCATCGGTGAAGGGGGCACACTTTATTGAACTGTGCACCATACGCAAGATTCCTCTCATTTTCCTGCAAAATATCTCCGGCTTCATAGTCGGGCGGCAGTACGAAGCGGGAGGGATTGCCCGCGACGGCGCCAAGATGGTGCACGCCGTAGCCAATGCCGACGTGCCCAAGTTCACCGTAGTCGTGGGCGGTTCGTATGGAGCCGGTAACTACGCCATGTGCGGCCGGGGGTATTTCCCTCGACTGATGTGGATGTGGCCCAACGCCCGAATATGCGTCATGGGCGGAGAGCAGGCGGCGGGTGTGCTGGCATCGGTCAAGATCAGGCAGTTTGAGAAAGAAGGGCGCAAACTAACTCAAGAGGAAATCGACGCCATCCGACAGCCGATTATCGAGAAGTATGAACACGAATCGACCCCGTACTATTCCGGCGCGCGCTTGTGGGATGACGGCATGATCGGCATGACGGAGACGCGCGAAGCGCTGGCGTTGGCCATTTCGATGTCGTTGAATGCGCCTATACCTGACCAGAAGTATGGTGTGTTCAGAATGTAAGTATCGTAGGTATGAATTTCACAACTGTTAAATACGAAAAGCAAAACCGGGTCGCGCGGGTGACCTTCAACCGCCCGGAGATACATAACGCTTTCAATGCGACGGTTATCACCGAGATGCGGCAGGTCTTTAACGAGATTGAGAAAGATGATAACATTCGTGTGGTGGTGCTCACAGGCGCCGGGAAGTCGTTTTGTGCGGGAGCCGATCTGAACTGGATGCGCTCGGTGGTGAACCAGTCGTTTGAACAAAACTTAGCCGAATCATATGCCCTGGCCGAGTTGTTTCATGCCATGTATTCATGCAAGCGACCGGTAATCGGTAGAATCAACGGGGCTGCTATCGGCGGTGGGACCGGTTTTGTGGCGGTTTGCGATATTGCTATTGCCGCTCGCTCGGCAGTCTTCTCTTTCTCCGAGGTGAAGATTGGCGTCGTGCCGGCCTGTATCGGGCCGTACGTTATAAAGAAGATAGGTGAAGGCAAAACAAGGGAGCTGTTCATCACCGGCGAACGGATGAACGCCGAGCGCGCCCACGAGGTGGGCCTTGTCAATCGGGTAGTTGATGACGACCAACTTGACAGTGAAGTTGACAAGCTGATCAAGTTCATCATCTCATCAGGGCCTCAGGCAGTAGCAATGGCGAAAAAGTTGATTGGTGAGGTATCGGCCATGACACCGGAACAGTTCAAGCCCTATACCGCCGAGATGATCGCTCGGCTGCGTATCTCCGACGAAGGCCAGGAGGGGATGGACGCATTCTTGAACAAGCGGAAACCGAGATGGGCACACAAAGTGTGATTTATGATTAAGGTCAGAGTGTGTCCTTATGTGCGCCGGTGCGGGTGCCCCATAGCTTGCTATGGGAACTCTCAGACTATAGCTTGGGTTTTATGACCAGACTCCGCCATTTCGATCATCTGGGTACGGGTCGCTTTGTCACCTTTAGCTGCTACCGACGGCTACCATTCTTATCTGAAACGAGGCCCAAAGAGATTTTCCTCCGGCAACTGGATTTGGCACGCACCAAACACGGCTTTAAGATCCTAGGTTACGTGGTCATGCCGGATCACGTCCACCTGGTGCTCTATCCTCCGGAGGGGATGAAAATGGGATTGGTCATACGTGAGATCAAATCACACTCTGCGCGTCAGTATTTCGCAGAGCATCCTGTCGGGGAACCGGACGCGAAACGAGTCTTTAGGCAGCTTCGCTGTTATGATCACAACTGTCGCACACCAGAAACCGTTAGTGAAAAAATCAACTACTGCCACAATAATCCGGTGAAACTTGGCCTGGTTTCAGATCCGGGCGAATGGATATGGTCAAGCTACAACTGGTATCATGATGTTTCGGATGTGCCTTTAGGAGTCGATGAAATAAAAATGTAGTGGTGCTTATCGGGGAGAACCCACAGCAAGCTGTGGGGCACCCGCGTATGTGACGGTAAATACAATGGAAAAGCTCTTCAACAAAATACTCGTCGCCAATCGCTCGGAGATTGCCATCCGGGTAATGAACGCCTGCCGCACGCTCGGCATTCCGTCGGTTGCGGTCTATTCTGATGCCGATAAAAACAGCAAGCATCGTCTGTTCGCCGATGAAGCGGTCCATATCGGCCCGTCGCCGCCGCGTGAGTCGTACCTTGACATCGAGAAAATCATCAATGCCGCCAAACAGAGCGGCTGCGACGCCATCCACCCCGGTTACGGTTTCCTGGCGGAGAATCCGGCGCTCGCTGAGCGATGTGCCGAAGAAAAGATAACCTTCATAGGTCCCACCCCGGAAGCGATTCGGCTTCTCGGAAACAAAATAGAGTCGCGCCTCAAGATGGAGCAGGCCGGTGTGCCACTCATTCCGGGGATGAAGTCAACCACCTCTGACCTCTCGGAGTATGAAAAAGCTGCCGAAGCAGTCGGCTACCCGGTGCTCATCAAGGCGGCAGCAGGAGGCGGCGGCAAAGGGATGCGCGTGGTGGACAGACAGGATGGTCTTAAGGACGCTATTGAAGCCGCCCGTCGTGAAGCGAAAAATGCTTTCGATGACGACACGGTTTATCTCGAAAAGTTCATTGTTAATCCCAGGCATATTGAGTTTCAGGTTCTGGCCGACCATCATGGCAACACGATCCATCTGTTTGAGCGAGAGTGCTCGATCCAGCGCCGCCATCAAAAGATCATTGAAGAGACCCCCTCAATGGCGCTTAATGATGAACTACGAGATCGAATGGGAAAAGACGCCGTCAAAGTAGCACAGGCAGCGCATTACACCAACGCCGGCACGGTGGAGTTCCTCTTTGATGAAAGCGGCCACTACTATTTCCTTGAGGTGAACACCCGCCTTCAGGTGGAGCACCCCGTTACGGAAATGGTCACCGGGGTCGACCTTGTCATTGAACAGATTCGCATCGCCGCCGGACATCCTCTTAGTGACCAGCTTGCCGATCTCACGCAGCGGGGCCATGCTATCGAGTGCCGCATTTACGCGGAAGATGGGGAGAACAACTTTTTTCCTTCAACCGGCAGTATCATCCATTACTCGGAACCGGTCGGTCCCGGTATCCGCGTTGATTCTGGAATGCAGGCAGGCATGGAGATTACTATCGACTACGACCCTATCATGGCTAAACTGGTTGTCCACGCCCCGACCCGCAAGCTGGCCATCGCCAAAATGATCCATGCTCTCAATGAGTATAAGATCCTCGGCGTCAAAACATCGAAAAAGTTTATGATTGACGTGTTGAGGCATCCTGATTTTGCTGCCGGGAAAACCTACACCAGCTTCATCGAGAAGAACATGTCCGATCGTCAATTGGACATGGATACATACAAAGAAATCGCGGTCGCCATTGCGACTGTCGCGTCCACAGCCCCTGCCGTTTCGCAAAAGAGCACAGAAAGAGGAATAAAAGGAGCGCCGCCCCCACCATGGGAAATGATTGGGAGTTGGCAGATAGGAGACTCGATCGGTGAGTAGCTGTGAATTCCTCTTTGATGGTGACGTTGTCGCTTCTGTTTTTGAGAAAGACGGCGACAACCTCAAAGTCAAGGTTGGGGAAAAGGAGTTTGAATTCCGTTCGCTTGGCAACGATCTCTTCTCGACAATCGTCAACGGTACCAGGATTAACGTAGCGGTGGTGAAACACAAAGGGGTCTACTACATCGACATCAACTCGGTCCTGCTGGAAGTTCGGGAGACCTCGGAGGATACATTTGCCGGGGGCGCAGGTGATCTCGTGGGTGAGAAAGACAAGGTCTTTGCGCCAATGCCGGGCAAGATCGTCAAGATCATGGTCAAGGTGGGCGATGAGGTCGCCGAAAAGCAGCCGCTGGTGATTGTCGAAGCGATGAAAATGGAAAACCAGGTCAACTCTCGTGCCAGCGGCAAGGTAAAGGCCGTCAATTTCGCACCCGGCGATCAGGTCGACACCGAAAGTCCGATTATCGAACTGGAGCTGCCGGAATAAGCAGCACTTCCTTGGTGCGGCGTAGCTATGCTACTCCCCTAACTGTTCTACCCGGGGTAACTATTTTCCAATTGTTTCGCGATGGACAGGGACATCCACCGTGCGCGATGTATATTTCGTTTTTCTTGCTATATAGGCTGTCAGGAATTGACAGAGGTATCATATTATTTTCTAATTGAATTATTACATATTCGTAGGGCGGGTCTCGTAGAGACCTGCCAAAAATAGGCAGGAGTCTCCGATTCCTGCCCTACAGTTTGTCACACTACAACTAAAAAATGATATTAGCTCAGATATAAGGACTTTCCTCAAGAATGTCTTGGGAACTGGCGTAATGTGAATTGTATCAACAGGTTGATGTTTCAGCAGAGAGGAATTGTGGTTTTGAAAATTGGGAAAACTTTCGCTCATTATTCGCTTGTCATTTTTTTCGATTCTATTATACTTTAAAGTTTTGTGGTTTTCTCACAGGGACATTTTGGCAGGTAGATACCTGTCATTTTTGCCCGAGGGATTACAGGAAATCGGCTATATTGTGTGTATTCGATCTGGTTTTGTAGTAACGTAGGATGAGATGTTTGCTAATTTGAGCGACAAGCTGGATTTGGTTTTCAAAAAGCTTCGCGGCGTCGGCAAGCTGACCGAGAAGAACATCAAAGACGCCATGCGCGAAGTCCGCCAGGCCCTGCTGGAGGCTGATGTCAACTACAAGGTGGCCCGCGACTTTGTCAAGGCTGTCCAGGAAAAAGCTCTTGGCGAGAAGGTCTTGCAGTCGATTGAGCCAGGCCAGCAGGTGGTCAAAATTGTCCACGACGAACTGGTCAACCTTCTCGGCGGCAAAGCCGAGCCCCTGGCCCCGATAGACAAATCACCCACTATCTACATGGTCTGCGGCCTTCAGGGTTCGGGGAAAACCACTCTTTGCGGCAAACTGGCCCTGATGACCAAACGGAAAAACAAAAAACCGCTTATGGTGGCAGCCGACATCTACCGGCCGGCGGCGATTAAACAGCTCAAGGTGCTGGCCGATTCTATTGCCGTCGAGCATTTCTCCCTTGAGGGCAAAAAGCCGCCGGAAATATGCCAGCAAGCGGTTAAGTATGCTCAAAAGAATTTCGTCGACCTGGTGATTCTTGACACCGCCGGCCGCCTGCATATCGATGACAAGATGATGGCCGAACTGGAAGGGATTAAATCCCTTTTAACTCCTGATGAGATCCTTCTGGTTGCAGATAGCATGACCGGACAGGACGCCGTCAATATGTCGCAGGAGTTTCACCAGCGACTGAACATTACCGGTGTTGTCCTGTCCAAGCTGGACGGCGACGCTCGCGGCGGGGCGGCGTTGTCTATGCGCGCGGTAACCGGCTGCCCGATCAAGCTGGCCTCGACCGGCGAGAAACTGACCGACCTGGAGCCGTTTTATCCCGACCGCATGGCTTCCCGCATCTTGGGTATGGGCGATATTGTCTCGCTGGTGGAAAAAGCTCAGGAAACAATTGACGTAGAAGAAGCTGAAAAGATGCAGCAAAAGCTGCTCAAGGCGCAGTTTGATTTCGAGGATTTCCTGCAGCAGATGGACCAGCTCAAAAGAATGGGGCCGCTGGAGTCGATATTAAAGATGATACCCGGCGTGGGCAAGGCGCTTAAGGGAATCACGGTCGATGAGAAAGATATGGAACGGATGGTGGCCATTATCAAGTCCATGACCATTGAGGAGCGGCGCCATCCGAGCCTAATCGACGGCTCGCGAAAACGACGAATAGCCGGCGGCTCAGGCAACTCGGTGCAGGCGGTCAACCAGCTGTTGAAGCAATTCTCTGCCATGCAAAAGATGTTTCATAATATGAACAAAGGAAAATTCAAGGGCATCCCCAAAGGGATAATACCGTTTTTATAACCGTTACAGATGGAGGACTCGTTTATTGCCGGTACACATACGACTTCGACGGATGGGCACCAAGAAACGTCCCTTTTATCGGATTGTTGCGGCGGACTCCCGCCGCGCCCGTGATGGGCGGTTTCTGGAAATCCTCGGCACCTACAACCCAATTGCCAAACCGGCTGAGGTAAAGGTGTTTGAAGAGAGAGTAACCAAGTGGCTCGACCGAGGAGCAATACCGAGCGATACTGTTGGCTCCCTCTTGACCCAGATTGGCTTTACGGAGAAGTATCACAAAGCGAAAAAAGGTGAGGATACATCCGAGATAGGCCTGAAGGCCACGATTCGAGAACGCCCCAAAAAGACAAGGAAAATGAAAAAGGCGGCCCTGGCCGGCCCCGAAGAAGCGCCGGCCGAGCAGGCCGAGACTACGGAGCAGACTGAAACTGCTGACTAATCTGAGTGACACCACTTCCGACCGTGCCCGGCACCGCTTGAGACAATCAGGTTTTGCAGGACACTTGATGAAAGCACTGTTCCTGAAACGAAAACGGCAAACAGAAAGGAATGTCGAGATGAAGGAGTTTATCGTAACTATCGTAAAAGCGCTGGTTGATAATCCTGATCAGGTAGAGGTGGTTGAGGTTGTTGGAACCCGGACCACGGTCTTCGAACTGCACGTCGCTCAGGGTGACCTGGGTAAAGTGATCGGAAAAAACGGCCAGACGGCGAAATCGATTCGGATATTGTTGTCAGCCGCCGCCGCCCGCAAGGGCAAAAGGGCGGTTCTCGAGATTCTCGAATAGCCGGTGCCGTCCGAGGCGTTTGTTATAATAGGTAAACTGGGACGGCCCCGCGGGGTCCAAGGAGAGATTCGTGTCACCCCGGAAACGGATTTCCCCCAGCGTTTCGTCGGTTTGAAGGAAATCTACGTCAGGGACCGCAACCGCTGGGAAAAACGCAGCCTCATCTCCTCCCGGCTGATCTCAGGACGTCCGGTCCTGCTTTTTGAGGACATTACGACTCCGGAGGAGGCCGCTCGGTTAACGAACAAGGATTTGGCCGTTCCGAGGAGTCAGGCTGTAGTTCTTCCCGATGACACCTACTTTATCTTTGACCTTATCGGTTGCGAAGTGCTGGAGGAGAATACGGATCGCCTCATCGGGCAAGTGGTCGATATTGAGCGGTATCCGGTCAACGATGTGTACGTTATAAAAAGCACCTCCGGAGAGATGTTGCGCTGCCCGGCCGTGAAACGGTTTATCAGAAAGGTGGATATCCAAGGACGGAAAATCAGTCTACTCACAGCCGGGTTGCTTAAAGAAGAAAAGACCTGAACTGGCCTGATCGATGAAATTTGAAGTTGTTACGCTTTTCCCTGACTATTTCAGCCTGTCTCTGCGGCAGTCTCTGCTGGGAAAGGCGCTGGAAAAAAAGCTCTTTGAAATTAATATCATCAATCCTCGTGACTTTGCCACCGACCGGCATCACACCGTCGACGACACCCCCTTTGGCGGAGGGGGCGGGATGGTCTTAAAGATTGAACCTTTCGACCGCTGCTTGCAGGCGCTCGGATATAATCGCCGCAACAGCGGCGCCTCAGCGGCTGACAGGGAAAGAATCATCCTTACGTCGGCAGCGGGGGTCAGATTCGATCAACAGATGGCCGTCAGGTATTCTCTCTGCGACCGCTTGACTATCATCTGCGGCCACTACCTCGGAGTTGACGAAAGGCTTCTCGCGTTGTACGATATGGACGAGGTCTCTATCGGCGACTTTGTCCTGACCGGCGGTGAGCCGGCGGCGATGGTTATTATCGATGCGGTGGCAAGGTTGATACCGAAGGTGCTCGGCAATTTTGAGTCGGCGCTGGGTGACTCGTATATGGACCGGATACTCGGAGCGCCCTGTTATACGAAACCCGCCGTATACGAGGGATTAGAAGTGCCCCCGGCCCTGGTGTCGGGCAACCACAAGGAGATTGAAAAACATCGGCGTTTGGAGGCGATCAAAAAGTGCCTCAAGAATCGCCCGGACCTGTTAAAGATGGCGGAATTGACCGAGGAAGAGATAGAACAGATAAAACAACTCGACCCAACTATCGACGTTGATTGAACCTGAAAGGAACAGACGATGAAACGCATAGCCCAGATTGAAAAGAGCTATATGCGGGATGATTACCCCGAGTTCGGTTCGGGTGACACGCTGCGCGTATATGTGAAGATCAAAGAAGGTGACAAAGAGAGAATACAGGTCTTTCAGGGGACGGTAATCAGCCGCCGGGGAAGCGGCACCGGTGCCAGCTTTACGGTTCGCAAGATATCTTCGGGCATCGGCGTGGAGCGCATATTCCCCCTCCATTCTCCGAATATCGACAAGATCGAAAAGATCCGCTCCGGTTCGGTGAGGCGCAAGAAGCTGTACTACCTGAGGGGCCTTACCGGCAAGTCGGCCCGAATCAAGGAACAGTTTGCCGAGAGAACCAAAACCGACGCTGTCCAGCCTGAGGAAAAAACCGCCGAAGAAACATCATCTACTGAATAAGTCCCGTAGTGTACCGAACGGGTGCGCCACCCGGCAAGCGCATGGGCCACGCCGGCGCCATTGTCGAGGACCGCATGGGCACCGCCAAAGACAAGCTTCGCTTGCTTCATGAAGCTGGCGCCCACCCGTGCAAGACGTTTACGGAGATACCGGAGGCGTTGAAGAAGCTGGGGGTGTGAACATGCGTCGTATGGTGCAGAATGAATGTCAGGACCACAAGCGTCCTGACCTACAGGGCTGTAGTCACAAGATTGATCTGATGAAAGGTTAGGCTACAGATGTCGATGAAAGCAGTATCGTAGCGATTAGCCGTATCACGAGGAGGCAGATACAACATGAAGGAATTTGGATCACTGAAGAAACTCAGGCCACGCGACATTTGGCCGAATGAGGCACAAGACTTTACTCCGTGGCTGGCGAGCAACCTGAACTTTCTCGGCGATGTGCTGGGTATGGATCTAGAGCTAACAAAGAAGGAGGCAGATGTCGGCGCATTTTCTCTCGACCTTCTCGCGCAAGATATCGGAACCTCCCGGACAGTCATCATCGAGAACCAACTAACGCCCACAGATCACGATCACTTAGGGAAGCTGCTAACCTATGCATCTGGTTATGACGCTTCTGTGGTTGTTTGGATTTCAGAGGTACTGCGAGATGAGCACAGACAAGCCCTCGAGTGGCTCAATCAGAAAACGGAGGGCAGCACCGAATTCTTCGGTCTTACTGTTGAGGTCCTCCAGATAGACGAATCTCGGCCCGTTCCCGTGTTTCAACCCGTCGTATACCCGAATGACTGGCAAAAGGGCAGGCCAAACTCGCAGCCGACTGACAAGATGAGGAAGTACCGCGACTTTTTCCAAGTACTGATCGATGAATTACGAGATCAGCATCGTTTTACAAATGCCAAGAAGGGCCAGTATCAAAGTTGGTATTCTTTCACATCTGGGTTTCCGGGTCTAACGTACGGTGTAAGTTTCGCCCAGGGCCAACGTGTACGGGTTGAGCTCTACATTGACACGGGTGATAAGGAAACAAACAAATCAATTTTTGATTCGATGCTCGATGAACAAGATGCGATTGAGCGGGACTTGGCATGTTCGCTTGAGTGGGAACGTTTGGATGCCAAGAGAGCCAGTCGAATCGCCGTTTATCGTGAGGGTTCAATTGATATGGAGGATGACCTGCTGAAGGAGATTCGGAATTGGGCTGTCAAATATCTGTTGGTGTTCAAAGATGTTTTTGGCGCCCGGTTGGGAAAGCACCTGGATCGTTGAAGTGACGTAGGGTTAAAGCCCTGCGCTCCTGCCATAAATGTGGCTTCGCCACCGGCATGATCGCAGGGATCGTGCCCTACAATTATGCTCAATTGTTTCCTCTTACCGCCACTGAACTGCAACCGCTGTCCAAACTCATTTTTTAGGTTGCCCTAACGGTGTGTTTTTCGCATTACTTGAGGATAGTGTACTACCCCTTGCTGGATAAGAGCCAACGTGTAACTCTGTTCGTTTGATGACAACGAAAATGAAAAGGGCAGGTCTTCATTTCGTAGGCAGATATGCAAAGACAGTTGCCCTGCTGCTTGTCGCCATCTTAATTCTCTCGCAATTAGGGTGCGGTGGTGAACATCCATCCCCCCGACCTTACCTGGTTCTTTATGCCTTTGACTCTGAAGGTAAGCTCATTGGCGAGCAGATGGCCGTTCGCAGAATTGAGAAACACCTGGGCAGGCCTGTCATGGTCGGGCGAATATTCGGCAAAGACGTGGTCCTTGCGGAGTCGGGTTTCGGGATGACCAATGCCGCCATGACCCTCCAGAAGATGATAGATGTCTACAACCCACGGGGTGTGATTATGACCGGGATTGCGGGTTCTTTAGACAGTACCGTGCACATTGGGGACATTGTCGTTTGTCAGGAGTGGATAGAGCATGATTACGGCTACGTTGGAAACGACGGCTTTGAGCCAACGGCGCTGTGGGTATATCTACCGGATGAAGACAGCCTACGGCAGACGTCCGGTTTCCCAGTTGACAATGCTATGCTGTCAGTTGCGGAAAGACTCAGCAACAGTGCGCTCGACTTGGGAAAGATTGATTCTCGACAGCCGCAACTTCTGGTCGGTGGCGTCGGCGTCAGCGGCAACGCTTTTATAGACAGTAAAGAAAAACGCGAATGGTTGTCGCAGCAGTTCGGTGCCCTGATTACCGACATGGAATCGGCGGCGGTGGCGCAGGTGTGTACGGTCAACGGCCTTCCGTTTATTGTATTTCGCTCCGCTTCTGATCTGGCCGGTGGCTCAGGCTCAGAAACCGCTCAAAACGAATTGAATGAGTTTTTCAAAATCGCAGCCGGCAACTCTTCGAAAGTAGTAATCAGGTTCTTAAGGGAATTATGAACGGGATTCGTCCGTTGTCTGATCACAAGGAATCAACGTGCCTCAAAGAGAACATCGCACAAGGGTAATCCTCATACTATTGTTCGGTGTCGCTATGGCCTACGTTGAGGCGATGGTGGTAGTGTACCTGAGGGAGTTGCTATATCCTGAAGGATTCTCGTTCCCGTTGAAACTTATGCCTCTTAATCTTATGGCGATGGAACTTTTCCGCGAACTGGCGTCAATCGCAATGCTGGTGGCGGTTGCTGGTATCGCCGGCAAGAAGTTCTGGGAACGGTTCGGATATTTCATCATACTTTTTGGTATTTGGGACATATTCTACTACGTCTGGCTAAAAATTACTATCAACTGGCCCTCTTCGCTTTTCGATTGGGACATCCTCTTCTTGATACCAATCCCGTGGATTGGGCCGGTGATCGCGCCCATCCTGGTGGCGCTCCTGATGGTTATCACCGGGCTTTCAATAACCAGCCTGTTCGCTCGAGGATACACATTCAGACCGACCGCCCTTGCCTGGGTACTGTCTGTGGTTGGAACGACAGCGCTGCTGTTTTCCTTTATGCGGGATACCGGCGCAACGCTCTATCAACAGATGCCCCAGCCTTACATGTACGGTCTTCTTATTGTGGGCCTGCTGTTGAACCTTATCGCCTATCTCGTCTCGTACCGGAAGACAATCACGGCCTAAACTTCGTAAATTTCGTTGCTCAGTCCTGTAGTGTAGGAGTCCCTGACTCCTGCCAGTTACCAATCAACGTCCCGCGTAATAGTATTTCTGATTGTTCAAATCAACTCATATCTCCCTCGAGAAGTTCTCCTGTAATACTTTCTAAAACCGCCAGGGTTGTTCTGCTCATGCTTTGAAAGAGTGTTATAGTATGTCTTGTAAGCCCAACCATGACAAACGCGTCTCACATGAGAGGCACTAAATGGTTCTTTCAGACGCTTATTTCTAACAGCTCTGGTGATACAATCGTACAATGTCGGCATAGCACCTACTCCTTATAGTTGGCCAATTCTTCTTGTGCAACGCTGGTAGGCGCCAGGATTGCAGGGATCTTACCCTAGCATATACTGCGCGTCGGGCGAGGGTTTGTCCCTCGCCAAAAAAACGCATGGATGGGGCAGATGTGGACATCTGCCGCCCACGCTACAGGCAGGAGTCGGGGACTCCTGCCCTCCCTCTACCATTCTATGTATCCTTGTGTGGTCTCACTTCGCCGGTTTTCATGACGTTGAACTCCTCGGACTTTCCCTTGGGAATGCTCAGGGATTTCCATTTGCTGCCTGCAAAATGCTTAGCCAGGAACACAATTTGTCCCACGTGGTAAGCGTAATGTGTAAGCTCACGATTGATGGCCTGGATGACGGAGTGGGGTTCACTGCGAATGAGAACGGTTCTGCTCAGGTCCGCGGCTTTGAGAGGTTCCAGCGCCTCGAAGAGACACCGCCACCCGGTCTCCCAGCGCTGCATGAAACCGGCTCTTGTGTCTCCTGTTTCAATGACAAATTCCGAGTCCCGATGCCGGTCCGGCTTCTCCCCGTCGCTGGTGAGAAAATCCGTCCACCGCGACCGCAAGTTGCCAGCCATATGTTTCACGATCGTCGCGATACCGTTGGATTCATCGTCAAGTACGGAGAAAAAGTGCTCGTCAGCAACCTGGGCCATAGCCTTCTCGGCAAGCTCCTTAAGTTTACGAAACTGATAAAGGGCATCTTCCAAATAATGTTCCGACGGCATGGTTACTACCTTTTCGTCTCTGATTACAGACTCATGCAGACTCTCTCAAATAGGAGCGCACCCTATGATTATGGAGAATAAGCTCTTGACATCCCACTATCAAGCGGCTTCTACAGAACTCCATCTAAGGCAAAGGTGCGAATTCCTGCTGGGTTTGTCAATATGGAAGGTGCGTCCCAGGCACAGGAGATGCCCCTACGAGTCCGCCCGCGCTATGCGCATCGGCTGCCGACGCCAGTAGGTCAGTGAACGCCAGAGCCACTCCGCCGGTCCGAAACGGAAATGCTTTAACCAGATCGGGCTTACAAGCAGCTGCAGGATCCAGATACCGAGGACGAATCCCATCAGACCGAAACGCTCAACACGGCCAAACAACCCCAGACCGTAACCGTAGAAGATCGTCGTGCAAATAAGGGTGTGCATCAGGTAGTTGGTAAAAGCCATTCGGCCGACCGCGGCAAGTCGTCGTGTAAGCCAGGTGAGAAGGCCGGCCTTGCAGACAACTATTACCACCCCAACATGTGCCAGGGCGACCAGAATGCTCCCGATACTGTTAAAATGGTTGCCGATCTTGAACCGGTAGACAAAATCGAAATTATGCTCGATCAACGAACCTGCGCCGTAGCCGCAGAGGGGCAGGCCGATTCCATAACCCACGATGATACAAATAATATAAACCCTTATTGATCGTTTCCCTGAGAAAACGCCGAGCTTCATTAGCCCCATCCCCAACAGCATCAGGCCAATTGCACGCCAGAATACCATAAACAGCAATGCCTGCGTCTGCATCATCAAAGACTCCGGGGCGCGACGGGTAAGTATTTCCGAGTAACCCCCACGGTAGGCTTCTATCTCTTCGGCAACCTCCTCCGGGGAAGGATCGAAGACTGCACTTATCTCTTTCCAGGCTTCGCTCATACCCTGCTGACGCGGCGTGAGATTCTCACCAGCCGCCAGGGCAGTTTCCGCTGCCTTGGCTTCATGCCTGAGCATGTTAAAAAACGTTCCGGAGCCCACCTGCACTAAGACGCCAATCATCAAAAGGAGCAGGCCGAGAATAATCAGCAGCTTGGCTGAACGGCGGCGCAGCAGGTACAGAAAAAGCCCGCAAATCGCATAGGCGTGGAGTATGTCGCCATACCAGAGGAAGTAACCATGAGCCAGACCAAAGAGCAACAGCCACATGATTCGCCGGTAGTAAATTCCTCCAAATGACCTCCCTGCCGACTCGGCCCGGTTGTACATCAGTATCAGCCCGGCCCCGAAAAGCATCGAGAAGATGGCCATCATTTTTTCAAAGAAAAGGATGGAGTTCACTTTCCATGTCAGCAGGTTGACTCCCGTAAAACCACCTGCGACCATCGGATTGAAAAAGCTCGCACTTGGCAGCGCGAAAAAGTCGATGTTTATCACCAAAATACCCAGCACAGCGACCCCCCGCAGCACATCTATGGAGGCAATGCGTTCGGCGGCTACGACGGGACCAAGGCGGGGCAACTCCAGCTTACCGGTTTTCTGCTTATCGCCGTCAGACCGGCCTCCTAGTAGGGCATCTTCGGACATAGTGTTGTCTTCCATTATAAAAACATACGTATGTTATTTCATCTGGTTTCACTGACCGTCTGACCGCAAGATGGTAAACGTGGTATTGCCGTACTTTCTCCGCTGCTCAATCTCAAAACCGGCGAAATCAATTCTTGAGGTTTCTGATGTGTCGTGCTGGCAGATTATTATTCCCCCGCTGCTCAGAATATGGTGGTTTTTCAGAAGTGCCAGCGTCTTGTCGATCAGTCCTACATATTGCGGTGGGGCGATCATAATGATATCGAAACGTTGTTTTTGAGAAGCTAAACGCGGAATAACCTTGAAGACATCATCGCAAAGGCATAATAGGCGGTCATCAACGTGCAGCTTTTGAGCCTGATGATTGATGGCAGCGGCAAGCCGCGCTTCGATTTCCACACCGACAGCTTCGCCAACACCGCGAGAAACGGCCTCAAACAGGTATGAGCCGATACCGCTGAAGAGATCAAGGTAACGGGCGGATTCAAGGTGCGGCATCAGAAAGTCGAATATAGCCCGCCGCAGCCGGGTCAGCGGCGGGCGTGTCACTCCGAGATTGGGAGCGGCAATGACTTTCCCTTTCAGCTTCCCGGCGACGATGGTGAATTTGAAATCAGGTCGTTTTTTTGCGCACATCGGAATATGCAAGTTTTGAACACTGTCCTAATATAGGCAGCCCAAAAAACTAATAAAAGCCCTTTCGTGAGTCGACAATACATATGCACGAGAAATTTGTTGATAAAAAGTGGTTAAACCACCAATTTAGACTGTGCGAAGGAAAATGAATCTTAAAGTCGATCAGATGCTGCTCAACTTCGACCACATCGAACGGATGTTAGTCAATAAAGGATACAGGGCTGTCTGCGGTGTTGACGAGGTCGGACGAGGGCCATTAGCCGGACCGGTTGTGGCAGCCGCCCTTATCATACCAACCGGGGTAGAACTTGAAGGAGTCACCGACTCCAAGAAGCTGTCGTCGGTTCGCCGTGAAGAGTGGTTTGAAAAGATTGTCGAACTGGGCCTGCCGTGTGCCGTTGGGATTATCAACAACGAGGGCATCGACAAGATGAATATCCTGAAAGCCTCGCTCATGGCCATGCGCAAGGCGGTGATGGATTTGAAACAGGTGCCCGACTTTGTTCTCGTCGACGGTGAGTATCCTATCCCAAAGATAGAACAACCACAGTTTGCCATAGTCAGCGGCGACCAACGCTGTCGGTGTGTCTCAGCAGCTTCGATTGTCGCCAAAGTCACCCGCGACCGTATTATGGATCGCTACCAGGCGCTGTATCCCTCGTTTTCTTTCTCCCAGCACAAAGGCTACCCCACTCCCGCTCATCTGGAGGAACTACGAGAGCACGGTCCGTGCGAGATTCACCGCAAGTCATTCAAGCCGGTAGCCGACTTACTCAAGGAATATGCCCTCCTCTAAAAAAGGCCGACATTCCGAAAGGGGCGGATGTGGACATCTGCCACCCACGAATAATATACCCTCCTCTAAAGACCATCCTTCGGAGAAAAGACGCAGGTTGAAAACGGGGCAAACCTTCGAGCGTCTGGCGGCTGTGTTCTTTGAGCAAAACGGCTTTGAGATTCTCCAGCGCAACTGGCGCACCGGACGCCGCGAGATTGATCTCATCGTGAAAAAAGGCAATCTCATCGCCTTTGTGGAGGTCAAGTCGGCCTCGTCCAAGAAATACGGCCACCCGGCTAATCGCGTAGACGAAAGAAAAGTCGCCAATCTAACCAAAGCTACCCAGCAGTACCTGATCGACAACAAGATTGAAAACTACGACCTGCGCTTTGACGTGGTGACGTTTGTCAACGGCAGATTGGAACATTTCCCCGACGCTTTTCCTGCCGCGGATTGATTCATGTATGACCGGTTACATGGGTTACACTTTTCGACAGCATAAAATGTCAAAAGCGCAGGGCTTTTGACCTACATGCTCCAAGATTCACTTGTGAGAGGACATTCATGACTTGTTCATCTCACTAATCAAGCGCAGCCCCTCTAACGTCAAAGTCGGCTCAACCATCTTCACATGACGGGAGAATTGTTCAATCCTCGAAGCGAAACCGCCCGTGGCGACGACGGTGCATTTTGCAAAGTCGGTTTCCTCGAGAATCCTGTCGACAATGTAATCCACCTGCCCCACCGTACCGTAGAACAATCCCGACTTGAGAGCACCGGCAGTTGATTTGCCGACAACTCTGTCCGGCCGCTCGATGCGGACTTCAAAAAGTCGGGCGGCCCTTTTGGCCAACTCGGCCATCGATGTTTCCGGGCCGGGGATGATGACGCCCCCGATATATGCTCCCTTCTCATTGACAACATCGAAGGTGGTGGCGGTGCCAAAATCGACGATAATAACCGGCCCGCCGAATTTATCGTAACCAGCGACGGCATTGGCGATGCGGTCGGCACCGAGCTGTTCCGGCTGGTCAATTTCAATTGTAATGGGAAGCTTCACGCGGTGCGACACAACAATCGCCTTACAGTCAAATAGCTTTTCTGCCGCCGTCTCAAATATGCCCGTCAGCGGTGGCACCACCGAACCCAGAACAACCGACGCGACGTCGTTGCTTTTCACTTTCATTTCTTCGAGGGCAGTGATAAAGAGAAAGCGGCCTTCGTCAACGGTGAGACGATCTCTGGTGGTTACTCTGATGTGGCCTATTAGCCTCGTTTGGTCGAAGATGCCGAGGACGGTATTGGTGTTGCCAATGTCGATGGCAAGAAGCATGAGTGTACGCCGTGTTACAAGGTGGTCAGTGTGTCTATCGCTCAATTTACCGGCGGACCGCCACCGGTGCCGATCCCACGGGCGATATCGGCGTTGATTTTCTCGGCTGATTTGTAAGCGTCATACATACCGTAAATGAACAGAATCGGCGTGGTGATGAAACCAATCAATATCAGCATCATTGCAATCGAAATCGAATACATAACAATGAAGAAAATCCCCTTGGCGATCTGGCCGTTGTAGACCTGCCCTAAACCCATAAAAAAAAATGAAAGGACAGCCGCCAGACCAGGGTTCTTATAGAAAACGGGCGGTGCTGGGCTTGTCATATCCATTCCTCCGACTCAAGAGATTGTGTTTCCCCTATTATACTTAGGGAAGTGTGCAAAATTCAACCGATTTCTTTGGGGCGACTTCATCGAGTCCGGCGGTTATCCGATAAAGCGACAGTAATCCACAGAGACTGAGGAACAAGGCATGTTAAAATTTCTACCTGTACTGCTTTCTTTGGCGATTGCTGCCGGCTGCAGTCAGAGAATGACTGTGGTCAAAGCCAGGCAAGACAAACTCGACCGTCAAACCTTTAACTATAAAAGCCAACCGGACTCATCAGATCAGGCCTATGAAAATTATCTCAGCGATGGCCTGATTCTTTTCCGACAGGGGGATTTTGAAGGGGAGCACCGTTTATTCGAGCAAGCGACAAGTGTCAATATAACCGGCTGGCAGGCTCACTATTATTTGGGGCTGGCGCTTAGCAAAAAACAAGAGCACGCTCTGGCGCAAAGCAGTTTCAACTCCAGCCTGACTCACGCGCCCACCGACAAACGAACACGAAGTCGCATCTATCTGGCAATGGCCGAAAATTGGGAGAAACAGGGGAAGTTAGGGCAGGCTGAGTTGAACTACATAACTGCCTTGAACCTATATCCCGACTCTTCTCCGGCCACAGCCGGCCTCGAGCGGCTCCGCCGCCAATCGCGCCGGTAGTCTTCCATTCGCGTTACCCCGGCCCTGCTGGATCTGTTGGGACAGCACAAAGCCACCAGCTGATCTGTTCTGTCGGTTCTTGCCCACCACAGGCGGGTGTGAACCGACAGATGTCAAAATCTATTGTACAACACACTCTTACTGGACTGCTCGTCAGGTCACACCTTCGACTTCGTCGATGGCAAGACCTGACGAAACTCTAGTTGCCAACTTATGAGATAGCTTCTATCTGGACGATATAAAGCCATCCCTGTGCGGTGATAAAAAAAGGGGCTTGCCCCTGCCAAAGTGGCGCAATTCTGCCATTCTTGCTTGACATCTCACTGGAAGAGACTAATTTGTTACACCTATGACACTCGACCCGCAGCAGATAGTGACCTTTATCCGGTCGCAATCACAGCGCCCGATGAAAATCAAAGAGCTGGCCAAAGCTCTGGAGATTCCCCAGTCGGAATACCACCAGTTTCGTAATGTCGTGAAAGAGCTGATGATATCGGGTGAGCTGGTGAGACTGAAACGGAATCGGATTGGGCTGGCCTCCCAGATGGATATAGTGGTGGGGGAGATTTCGATTACACGCGGCGGTACGGGTTTTGTGCCGCACGACGACAGCGACGATATAATGATCCCCGGCACGAACCTTCTGACTGCTCTGGATGGTGACAAGGTCATGGTTCGGCTGACCGGCTACATTAGCGGCAGAAGAACCGGCACCGTGATCAAGGTTACGGAGCGGACAGAGCGGAGTATTGTGGGCATCTTTCACAAGAGTCGCCATTTCACCTTCGTGAAACCTGACAACCCCCATTTGCATCGTGACCTCTACATTCCGCCGGGCAGAACTTCCGGCGCCAACGAAGGTGAAAAAGTCGTAGCGGTTTTAACGGCCTGGGATGACCCGTATCAGAATCCGGAGGGGGCAATACTGGAGCGACTGGGATTCCCCGGTGACCCGGGCGTGGACATGCTGACGGTTATCAAGAGTTTTGGCCTGCCTGAAGAGTTCCCAGCCGAGGTACTGCGCGACGCTGACAAAGCCGGCGCTATGATAACACCGGACGAAGCGGAGCGGCGACTCGACCTGACGAAAGAGTGCGTTTACACTATCGATCCCGAAGATGCCAAAGATCACGATGACGCCGTCTCGGTCGAGAAGATCGCGGGAGGATATCGTTTAGGGGTGCATATTGCCGATGTCTCGTATTTTGTGAAAGAAGGCACCGCCCTTGAGCGGGAAGGCTTCGAACGAGGCAACTCGGTCTATCTTCCCGGCATGGTCATACCGATGCTGCCGGAGGTACTCTCCAACGACGTTTGTTCCTTGAAACCGAATCGCAAGCGATTAGCCTATTCGGTCTTTATTGACTTTGATAAGAAGGGAAAGATGCTTTCGTGGCGTCTGGCAGATACGCTTATCAAGTCCAGAGCAAAACTGAGTTACGAAGAGGTGCAGGCCTTCTTTGATAGCGGCGTGGCCACTCCTAAGTTAGCACGCGTGGCCGACAATCTGATGGTTGCCCGCAAACTGGCCGGGATTCTCAGCAAACGGCGATTTGCCCAGGGTTCGCTTGACTTTGACCTGCCGGAGGCAAAGATCGTTTTGAACAAGAGCGGGGAAGTTCTGGAGCTGGGCCACCGGGTGCGGTTAGAGGCGCACCGTCTGGTCGAGGAGTTCATGCTGGCGGCCAATCGTGCCGTGGCTCTCGAAGTTTTCCGAAAGACTCAGCCGTTTCTCTATCGTGTCCATGACAGGCCGGACCTGGAGAAGTTAGAGGCCTTCTCAGCCATGATGGCACGGCTCGGATACCGCTTCCCGGTATCACCCGACATGAAGCCACTTCCCTTCGCCCGTTTTCTGGATCAGGTGAAGGACAGCCCGCAAGTGGAGTTTATCAACGAGCTGTTGTTGCGGTCGATGCAGAAAGCAGTTTACCAGCGTAAGAACATCGGCCATTTCGGCTTAGCCTTTACTCATTACACCCATTTCACTTCCCCGATCCGTCGCTACCCGGACCTGCTTGTGCACCGTCTGCTGCGCAAATTGAAAGACGGAAAGTATCCCCCGGCGTTTGCTAAGAGAATTGTTTCGGTTATCGACAACGTCGGCCGTCACTGTTCGGAGACGGAACGGAAGGCGGAGACAGCGGAGCGGCAGGCGATAAAGGTCAAGCAGGTGGCGTATATGGCGAGGCACGTTGGCGATGAATTTGATGGCGTCATTTCCGGTGTCACGGCGTATGGATTTTACGTCAGGCTTGACAACATGGGGGTCGAGGGGTTGGTACGCATGTCTACAATCGATGACGACTACTACCGCTTTGAGGAAAAACAGTATCGAATCATCGGCCGCGGCAGCGGGCGTAGTTTTCGGTTGGGTGACAGGATTCGTGTTGGCGTGCTCAGAGTGGATAAGGTCCGTAACGAAATTGACCTGTTTATCGCACGCCAGCAAAGAACGAAAGTCAAAGCGGTCAGGAAAAAGGGTGCTGCCACAAGAGCTCGCCGAAGAAAGAAAAACAGATGAAAGATAAACACCCGGCAAAAAGGTCATTGTAAGTAAATAAAACACATCCCATGTGTGTCTGAGTTATGGTGAATAGAACGGCAATACTGCTCAGTACCGATCAGGCCGAGAGTGATACGATCGACTGGCAGAAAATCGGTCGTGTTGTCACGGAGCTTTCGCAACTCTACCATCTCGTCAAAGAGAGCCGGATCGATTTGATCCTTGTCGATGAAAATCGTACCGACCTGAAACGCGCCGTGGCGATGAGGATACGCCGGTATAACGGTCTCACGGAGATTTGGGTCATCGTTAGCGATGGCTTTCACCCGGAACCGGCGGATGAGTACATCGACGGTGTCATTTCCCGGGACCTTGGCGAGGAGGGCGTCGCAAAAAAAGTCAAACAGATTCTGGCGGGCAAAGACCTGCTGAACCATTTGCAGCTTGTCGGACGGTCGCCCAAAATGAAAGTGGTCGCCGAGACGATTGAGCGTATTGCGCCGACCGATGTTTCCGTGCTGGTGGTGGGGCCGTCAGGGTCGGGCAAGGAGTTGGTGGCCCATGCTCTTCACGACAATTCCGCCCGCCACGATCGCCCCTTTGTTGCCATAAACTGTGGGGCGCTGGCCGAGGGAGTGCTGGAGTCCGAGTTGTTCGGACATGAAAAGGGAGCCTTCACCGGTTCGGTCGGCCGGCGAGAGGGATTGTTTCACAAGGCCGACAGCGGCACCATCTTTCTCGATGAGATCGGCGAAACTAAACCTGACATGCAGGTCAAACTCCTGCGGGTCGTTGAGGACGGGACATACTACCCGGTCGGCTCGTCATTGCCGAGAAAGGCCGATGTGCGGATCGTCTCGGCCACCAACCGGGACCTTACCGAAGCCATTGCCGACCGATCATTTCGCGAAGACCTCTACTTCCGAATCGGTGTGGTAAAGATCGTTCTGCCACCGTTGTGGGAAAAGAAGTCTGATATCCAGCCGCTCTTACAGCATTTCTTGGGCGGCAAGCGGCATTTGGATTACTCTGATTCGGCTCTGGAACTTTTAACGAAGTACGATTGGCCGGGCAATGTCCGTCAATTGAAGAACTTCGCCGACCGCATGGCGGCGCTGAAACCGAAAGGGTTAGTCGATGTTGAGGATGTCGAGCGGTTCATCGAGGAGCAGCATACGGCTGCGACACACCTGCCCGTTACAACCGGCAAGACCGTGGAGGAGGCCGGCCAGGAACTGATCTACCGGGCCATCCTGTCGCTGGGCAATGAGATCCGGATGCTGCGCGATTTGATTACCGCCCATCTCCCCAGTGAGCTACCGGTGACGGAGGAGGAAGTGTCGCCAATGTCCGTTGGGAAAGGGACAACTATGGAACAGATGGAGCGGTCCCTTATCGAACAGGCGCTGACCGAGAGCAAAGGAAACCGCAAGGAAGCGGCCCGCAAACTGGGCATTGGCGAGCGGACGCTCTACCGGAAATTGAAAAAATACGATTTGAGCTAACCGTGCGGGCGCTCGCTGCTGTCATCGTACTCAGCCTGTTATCTGTGTCACCGTCATTCCCACAGGAACCATCGACATCGGTGTATCCTTCCGAAGACGAGCTTCTCGAAGCGCTTAGACTGGGGGAGATTGATTATTCCCAGTACCTGATTCTTCAGGAAATTATCGTTCACGGGATCGACTCAACCAACATTCATCTTCTTGACGAAATACCAAACCTGTCGTTCTTTCTGACAGGCCCGAAATCGCTGGTCACCTCGCTTGAAAAGGAGCAGAAAGCAGGCTTTATCAAACCGGCACCCAGGACCGATCGGCCAACGGGCACGTTTGGATACAAGTACTATCAGGAACTGGAGCAAGAGGGACGAGCACAGTATCGAAGTTCGGGGCGCTTTCGCTTCAATGATCACTTTGAAGCAGCGTATAAGCTGCACCGTGAATACACCGGCCGGGAGCGGTTTGTGAGCCGTCGCCTTATCTACAAGAACCGACAAGGTCGGCTTAAGGAGCTTGTGCTCGGCAACTTTTCACGGCGATTAGGGGCAGGAACGATCTTCGGTTACCGGGGTAAGCTGCTTGATTTCTCGGACCGGATCGATGAAGAATCGTTTCTGTTTCCCGACTATGGTGGTTACAACGGCCTTTACACCAGGGTGAGGTTCAACCACGTGGAGACAGAAGCGCTGACTTCTGTAAACCGGGATGGCGACCACACGCTTATCTCCGCGGGAGGTATAGTCTCTTTGACGAAATTGCCCTTGAGGCCGGGAGTGATAATCGGAGTAAGTCGTCTCAAAAACAGGAAGACCGGCGAGCGCCTTCATGACATCAAGTATGGCTTCTCTTCGCGGTATCGTTACGGCGACAGTTACCTTAGTTTCGAGCTGTGCGGGCAGGCCAAAGAGCGATCCTCGTGGGGCGGTTTTGTAACTGAGGGGCGGCACCGTTTTCGCGGGGCAGAAATCAGGTATGCGGGATGGGCGTATGCTGATGCTTATATCGATCTGACGGCTGGTAGTAAAGCGGGCAATCTCCACCACGCGGTAACACTTGACGTCGTGGATTTTTCCTATTCGCAAAAGCGCTCCGGTCAGGAAGGGGGGATGCTTAAAAGCATCGTGCTGCTGGCGGGGGACTTCAAAATGATCAACTCAATCTTATATGCTGGCAGAAACCGGGACACGGTCAACGTCGAATTCCTATCGGGGCTTGTCAGAAAGCTCAGCCGAGGGTGTGAGATTCGGCTTGACTACTTGAACAAGACGAAAAAGCGTGTACGCAACGAGGTCGACCAACGGATGCGTCTTGAAACCCGCATTCGGACTGGAAATCTGTCGGCAAGAAGCTATATTGCATACAACACGAAAAGCAGCAGAGGAGACTATGTTTCACTCTTCGTCAATCTGAAGTACCGGTCACGGAGGATTGGGTCTGTTGAAATCTGGTCGAATCTGGCACGGTTTGATCTGAAGGAGGCTGCTATCGATTACTGGTATGCATACATAAAGAGCGAGCAGCAGTTGTTCAGAGATGTGACGGCAGCGATGAAGTTGAGCCATAGCTACAGCTGGTCCGAGAAACATCGCACCGTCATCCTGCTGGAGCTGAGGGTAGCTATATGACGCATAAAGCCTGTTTTGTTCTCAGCGCCTTTTGTCTGCTGGGCGCGTTGGTCTGCTGCTCGGCAGAAGCAGGCCTTGTCGTCAATGAGGTTCTGGCCAACGAACCGGGTGGGCACGTTACGCTGGAGTGGATTGAAATCTACAATGACTCGTCCACGGCTGTGTCGATAGTAGGCTACCAGCTAAAAGTCGGTGACAAGTGGATAGAATTACCTGACAATGTTTGGCTCGATCCGGGAGAGTATTACATTATTTGTCGTAAACTTTTTTCGACCGACTCGCCAGGATTTGAAGATGTGTGGGGGAACAGTTCGGGAGTCTGGGGTGACTCACCTGAGGAAAGTCGACTTCAACAACCGCATACGGCTTCATTTTCACTGACAAACGACAGCGGCTCGGTCGAACTATACGACCCATCAGGATCACTCGTTTCGGATTTTTCCTGGGACGAATCGGGCAAGGACGGGTTTTCGTGGGAAAGGGTGTCACCCCAGTCTCCGGAGATTGTGCAGTCGGTCGACCCAAATGGTTCCACTCCCGGTTTTATCAATTCCCTGACACCGGTGCCCAATGATCTTGCTCTGGAAGAAGTCAGCGTTACGCCGGACAACGGAGAAACCTCGATCACGTTTACGGTGGCCAACCGCGGGTTGAATGCTGTCTTGAATGCGCGGTTATTCCTGTACACCGACCAAGGAGATGGCGTGGGAATCTTTGCTGATACGATAGATGCAATAGATATTGCTGAAATTGAACCCGGTTCTACATTTGTCGCCACGCGGCAATACTTTTTGGACGGTGTCTATGTCAGTTTAAGCGCTTCTTTGCCCGATGATGATCGCACCCGGAATAACCGGCTGGACTTTGTCGCCACTGGTGTGGATTTCCCGCCTGTCATCCTGTCCGAGGTACTGGCTAATCCCAAAGAGCTTCTTGAGACGGAGTGGGTGGAGATCAAGAATCGTTTGAACCAACCATTCGATATTGTAGGCTGGCAGCTTGGTGATTTTCTGGCGCTGCACACCATCATCGACACCCACATGATAATAGACCCGAATGAATACGCAGTTTTGGCCAAAGACAGCCTGACCTTTCTCAACTTTTACCATCACTTCAATAATCGTTGTTTGCAACCGGATCACTGGCCTCCGTTTAACAACGACTATGATGTCGTTCGTTTGGTCGACAGTTTTGGATTTGAAGCCGACCGTTTTGCCTACACGAGAGTATTCAGCGACAACTACACCTGGAGCCGAGGTGAAGAGCCTGGCTATGAAGACGACTGGGGACGGTCGGAACAGGTGGGCGGCTCACCGGGCGAACCAAACTCGGTCCTATATGAGCCAACCGGCTCCAATATTGTAGTGACTATTGAACCTAACGTATTCTCTCCCGACAGTGACGGCGTTGTCATTACTGTCGAGGAGGCTCCGGCCGAGGCGGAGGTTACCATGAGGATTTATGACCGTCAGGGGAGAGTGGTGCGGACTCTGATCGATAGCGAAACTCTTTTAAGAACCAGCTACACGTGGGATGGTCGTTCGGACGGCGGCAGGCGTCTTCCTATTGGCATCTACATTTTGTATCTTGAAGCGGCCGGCAGTAAATCAGTTAAAAAACCAATAGTAATCGCCCGTTAACCATGTCAAGCAAGCTTGTTTTATTTTTTGTTCTTTTGCTTCTAGTTAGCGGCGGAAGTCTGTTTGCATCCGTGCGCGGCGGACGTCCCCGTCCGCCGCGTCCCAAAAGGAGTTGGCGCACGAGGAGAGGCTGTCCTAAAAGTCGACTGAGTCGCGTAGAGGCGGGGCTTGTCTCCGCCCAGCCCAAAGGCTTGTGGCGACACAAGGCCGCCACCTACGCGGGTCCACACCACTTGTGGGACAGCCTCAGGACGTACGCCAACCATGAGTGTGTATCATACTTATGGTTGCGACTTGGTATTATTATTCCCTTGGTCTTAATGAGCGGAGGCAACCTGTCTGCATTTGAGTTTGGCACCGGGCGTGGCACCGGCTTAGGTCAGACGGTAATTCTCTCGCGGTCGTCGGCCTCGGCGCTGGTATCGGTTCCAACGGGGGGAATTGCTTCCGGCGAAATGAAACTGGAACTCGGCGCGGCTCGCAAATTCGGAATGAAAGACTTGGATCAAGCTTTTGTCGCTGTTGCCTATAGGTATCGCAGCTTCACATCCTCGCTCGGGTTAGCCCAGTTCGGTTACAGTGACTTGTACTCGGAGAGAACCGCCAAGGCGGGCGTGGCATGGCATGTCAACTCACTCACGATCGGAACGACGCTATCGGCTCTGCTGGTTTCTTTTGGCGGGCACTACGACCGACTCAGCGCCGCCACTTTTGGTGCCGGCGCATCTTACAGAACATCGAGAGTTATGGGTGCGGTTGCAGCCGACAATCTCACCTCGCCACGCCTTGACAAAAACAGCCCCGCCGTCAATCCGACATATTCGGCTTACCTTGAAGTTTTGGGAGAGGGTTCCTTTTCGATAATGGGACGGATGACGCTGGAGAAAACCGAACGACCCCAGTTCGCCTTGGGCCAGAAGACGGATATATCCGAACAGGGCGCCCTGTTCTGGGGCTTGTCCACGGCGCCCCTGGAGTATGGCGGCGGTGTCGAAGTGACAGTCGGCAGGAAGCAGGTTTGCTACGCTGCCTCCTACCATCCCACCCTCGGCCTGTCACACAGCCTGTCGTTGTCTTTTGATTTTGGTGGTTCACCAAAGGGAAAGAAAGAGGCTCCATGACCCCGTTGCAGCCGTTGACCAGAGTGGAGATTGAACGCAGGGAACAGGAGTCCCTTGTGCCATACGCGGCATTGTCGTCACAGTCGCGTGGAAGAATCTATCCGCAAACGGAGCACCCTCTGCGCACCGCCTTTCAGCGTGACCGCGACCGCATCATTCACTCGACCGCCTTCAGACGCCTGGAATACAAGACGCAGGTGTTTATTCCCCATGAGCGGGACCACTATCGCACCCGCCTGACCCACACTATCGAGGTGGCTCAGATAAGCCGCACCCTGGCAAGGAACCTGCGACTGAATGAGGACCTGACGGAGGCGGTAGCGCTGGTGCACGATCTTGGCCACACTCCGTTCGGACACGCCGGCGAAGACGCGCTCAATGATCTTCTAAAGGATCACGGAGGGTTCAATCACAATCGCCAATCCCTGCGCGTGGTTGACATTTTAGAGCAGCGCTACCCGGAACATCCGGGACTGAACCTCTCCTTTGAGGTCCGCGAGGGAATTGTCAAGCATGAAACAGCCGGGAAAATGAATTCGGTAGATTTCAACACCTACCAGCAGCCGACCCTGGAGGCATCCCTGGTGGATATAGCCGACGAAATTGCTTACAACTCCCACGACATCGATGACGGCCTTTCATCCGGGCTGCTTACATTCGAAGACTTAAAAGAAGGTGCTTTCTGGCAGCATTTTCAGTTCGGCACAGACAGGACCTTTTTGGCTCTTTCCGACGCTCAACGGCGCTACACGCTGGTGCGGCGTCTGGTAGATCAAATGGCAACCGATGTTATCAAAGAGACGCAGGTACGACTCGATCAATTCAATATCACTGACTTGTCGGCGGTGCGCAACTGCGCGGAGAAGCTCTGCCGTTACTCGGAACCGACGCAGCAAGTCGTGCAGGACATAAAACGACTACTGCGAGCCAAGCTGTACCGCCACCCACGGCTGGTGACTCTATCCAACCGGGCCCGCCTGATCATTCAAAGCATTTTCGAACGGATACACAACGATCCGACGGTGATGCCGTTACGTTTTCAACATATGCTGAAGAGCGAGAACCTTGAAATCGTCATTGCCGATTATATCGCCGGCATGACCGACCGGTACGCGGAAAAGATGCGCCATGAATTGACCTGATATGATTTTTCAGTTGTCATAATTCAAGAAAGAACACCGGCATAAAGAAAACAGTTGTTTCGTGCATGGCGTCCGGCAGCCGCCGGACGACGTGGTAATCTCTTGTTGCAAAAAATAGCGGTATAACTGAGATCACCACGCTCCCTTTGGTCGCTCGTGATGACGGGTTGACAGGCTGTTGCCAGACATACCTGTGTTTATGAATAGTGTGCCATAAGTCCTTTGCGTCGGGTTCTCAACTGTACAGAGAAGCCCCAGCCCTACGCGAGGACGGCACTTTTGGAACAGCCCGACAGGTCACCTGGACGGCCTCGGGACGTCCGCCGACCACGAATTATCAATGGTCGCCGTGACGACTGAAGATGCTCTCTCAAATACCGACCTCTTATCTCAAGTTCAATTTGCGTTCTTCAACTTACGCCATAAGGTTGCCGTGCTGATGCCAAGAATCTTTGCCGCACGGGTACGGTTTCCATCAGTTGACCGTAATACGATCTTTATATAATCCAACTCTACCTCGGCCAACGTTCGAGGCGTCAACAGGTCAAGATGTTGACTGAGAAAACGTGGATCCAGCATCTGCGGTGGCAAGTGCTCCAGCTTTATTACTCCATCTCCGCTAAGCACGGCGGCCCGCTCGATAGCGTTTTGCAGCTCTCTGACATTGCCGGGCCAAGCATAGGATTGAAAGAAGTCAAAACAGGCAGTGTCAAAACGCAGATGCGCAAGATCCAGCCTTTTCGACAGCTTCTCGGCGAAGCTCGCCTCAGTCGGCGAATTAGCCACCGGTCTGGCCCATGAGATCAATAACCCTTTAGCTATCCTCAGCGCCGAACAAACGAATATCTCAGATGTTCTTTTGGAAGCCGGAAGTGGTAGCCAATGGCGTGAAGAGGCCCTCGATTCGGTTGAGCGTTGCCAGACACAGGTACGAAGGTGTGCAAGTATCACCCAGAAGATGTTACAGTTCGGACGGAAACGGGAAACGACGTTAGAGCTCACTAACATCGCTCCACGATTGAAGGAAATCACAAACTTGTTGCAACGCCGTGCCAACGTGCGCAACATAGAAATAGCATTGGAAGCAGAGGAAAATCTTCCGCAGGTACTGATTGATCCGGTTGAGTTGGAGCAGGTGCTGGTCAACCTTATCAACAATTCCATCGATGCCCTTCCCAAGGGCGGCTATATCCGCGTCAAAGCCCACCTGGAAGGAGATCAAGTACATCTGGAGGTGCAGGATAACGGTGTTGGTATCGCCCGCGAGGAGTTGGAGCGCATCTTCGAACCGTTTTATACCACCAAGCCGACAGGGGAAGGAACGGGGTTGGGGCTTTCCGTTTGCTACGGCATCGTACACTCCTGGGGCGGCCAAATCAAAGCGGACAGCGAACCGGGGAAGGGTACGACGATGCGTATTCTACTGCCGCTTAAACGGCAAAACGGAGCGACAGGTTGATCACGAGGTGAAGTATGGTCAAGAGTGTGAGAAAAATCAAACTCCTCCTGGTGGATGATGAAGAGGAGTTTTTGACGGCATCCTCTCAAGCTTTGGGTAGGCGGGGCTTTGACGTGGAGATAGCTCCCAATGGCGTCACAGCGCTGGAGATGGTGGAAAAAAGCGAGTTTGACGTGCTGGTGCTTGACGTCAAGATGCCGGATATCGATGGCATTGAAGTATTCAAACAGATTCGCGAGACGCTGCCTGACCTGCCGGTGGTTCTGCTGACCGGTCATAGTTCTATCGATGACGCCTTTCAGACATCCAAGAACGGCGTTGCTGACTACCTGTCCAAACCGATTGACATGGACGAGTTGGCCGCACGACTTCATGAGGTGGTTGGCAGAACCAGGCGCCGGGTGGAAACTGACGGCGAAGATCTAAGGCCGATAGACCCTGCCGAGCTAATTCGAGTGATGATTGTCGATGACGAGGTGGACTTCCTGGAATCGCTGAAGAAGGTGTTTCAGCGCCGCAACATGGAGATCACCACCGCCGAGAGTGGAGAGGAGGCACTGGCGCTCTTGAAAGAAAGCCTTGTCGACGTGGTGGTGCTGGACGTGAAGATGCCCGGAATGGACGGATTGGAAGTGCTCAGGCGGATTAAAAGGGATTTCCCAAGCGTGGAAGTCATTCTACTGTCGGGTCACCCTTCAGTGGAAGCAGCCGTGCAAGGGGTTAAGCTTGGAGCCAGCGAGTACATGAAGAAACCGCCGAAGATCGAGGATTTGGCGGCCACAATTCGGTGGCTGTACCGGAGTCGACAAAAGGCTATCCTCGAACAGCAGAAGAAGCTCATCGAAGAGATTCGCAGGCGGTATCCTGAATAGGAAGCAGATGGATTCGGACGACTGATAGTTCCCGATCGTATTTGAAGGCTTCATCGTTTATACGGAGTAAACACAAGTGGCAGAACAATCGAAGGTCAGGGCTTCCGCGTGCGACCGGTACGTCGATTACAAACGCTTTGCGATTGCCGTGGCCTTATTCGTTATTATTCTGATGCTCCCCATCCCCCAAAGCATGCTGGATGTGGCCGTTGAATACACCATGGGCGAGACCTATGTACTGGACTTTTACTCGCAGGAACTGTTCGGCCAGCCCTGCAAGGATGTTCAACAGTGGCAGATGCTGACGGCCCAGGCGTTTGAAGGGTGCATGATGCAGGGCATCTCCCGCAAGGAAACGCTGCTCAAGCGTGACGCCAAAGAGCTTCAGAAGATGGGGATCAAAGGACACCCGGAACATTTCGGACAATACCGAACCTTCGTGGAAAGTATTGACGAAGACCAGGTTAACAAATTGCTGATACGCGGCCGTGAACTGCGGCACGATCGACTAACCTACGACATGCTGACCATAGAGCAGCAGAAGAAAGCGGATAAAGCGGCCTGGCATATTCTGGTCTGCATTGCGATGGTAGCGTTTGTCGTTACCTGTTTCGTCACCGAGGCGATTCCACTGCCGGGAGTAGCTTTTTGCATCGGCTTGATCCTGGTGTTTTCCGGGATCGTGTCGCGAAAAGAAGTTGCCCAACTGTTCTGGTCTGACGCCTGTTGGTTCATTATGGGCAGCCTTATGTTTGCTGCCGCTTTTGTTAAGACCGGGGTGGACAAGCGTATCTGTCTTTTGATCTTTCGGCGATTAGCGAAACCCAGCGTCGGCTGGGTGACACTCGTGATGATTCTGGTGATATCACCGTCCGCCTCGTTTATTTCCGACCATGCCCTGGCGGCGATCTTTCTGCCCATAGGGATAATCCTTTACAGCAACAGCCTTAGCAGCAAGATTCCCCAAGACAAGGAACTGGCCAAGATGATGATGATAACCATCGCCATGGCCTGTAACATCGGTGGGTTTGGCTCGCCATCCGGTGGCGCCCGCAACGTGATCATGATGACCTATATGGAGGACATGTTCGGCATCTCGTTTGGTTACGGACAGTGGATACTTTACGGTATGCCCTTTGTGCTGATCATGATGCCGATACTCTGGGTGGTCCTGAACAGGCGATTCAAGCCGAAGATTCGTGACCTGCGCCCGGCGCTGCAATCTCTAAAACAGGATATCGACCACATGGGGGGATGGAATCGGAAACAGATCATCGCTGTGGTCATTTTCCTGTTGATGCTGCTGGGCTGGATAACGGAAAAAAATCTGATTCTGCAACTAACCCACGTCCGTCTGGGCATCGGGGTGATCGCAATGGCCGGAGCGGTAGCCTATCTTCTAACCGGCGTCGTCAACTGGCGTGACTATCAGGAGAAAGTAGACTGGGGCGTGGTATGGCTCTATGCCGGAGCGATAATCTTTGGACGCACTCTCGACCAGACCGGCGCTGCCTACTGGATGGCGCGTTCCATCGTGGAAGGGCTGGCCTCGATTGGGCTGAAGTCCGGCATCGTTCTTGTGGGCGCTGGCAGCGCCGTGACCAGCCTTATGACGAACTTGATGGCGGACGGCCCGGCCGCGGCCTCAGTGGGTCCGATTGCTCTCAATATGGCTGCCGTCGCCAACCCGGGCACCACCCTTATTCCCTTTATGGGTCTGGCCACCGCCTGCGCTTCTTCTTTCGCCTACTTGCTGGTTATAGGTACCCCTCCAAACGCCATCGTGTACTCCAGCGGTTTCCTTGAAGCGAAAGATTTTCTGCGCGTGGGCATCATCTGTCTGATCATTGCCTTTGTGGTTCTGCTTTTGTTGAGTATGTTCTACTGGCCGGTTCTTGGTTTTAGTGGGATGCCGTCCGCATAGGGTACTTAAGGGAAGGAAGAGTCATGGATAAAGACCTTGCCAATCTCAAACTGTTACTCGTCGACGACGAGGACGATTTTCGCCGCGCCACTTCCAAGACCCTTAACCGGCGCGGTTTCTCTGTAACCGAAGCTGCCAACGGAGAGGAGGCTTTGGAGGCAATCCGACGCGAATGTCCCGACATTGTCCTGTTGGACTTGAAAATGCCCGGGATGAGCGGTATCGAAACCCTTCAACACATCCGAGAGATCGAAGCCTCCCTGCCGGTGATCATTCTCACCGGTCACGGCGACTTTGAGGCGGCCATGGCCAGCATCAAGCTGGAGGTTGTGGATTTCTTGCAGAAACCGGTGGATGTGGACCAATTGGGCAGGCGCATCCGGTCCCTGCTAGAGCGTGGCGCCGAGAAGCCCCTGCGCGAGCGCACCATCGCCGAACTTATGGCGCCGCCGTCGAGTTATCCCCGACTCTACGTGGATCAGCCAGTGGCGGCAGCGCTTGAGACGTTACGAAAGGCATTTTTTCAACCAGTTTCGGAAGAGGCTCCAACGGGGCAGGTTCGCTCAGCTCTGGTCTATGACCGTGACGAAAAGCTCTTAGGACTCATCAGCTTCGTGGATCTGTTGAAGCTCGTGCTGCCATCATTTTTGGAGGACTCCCCCTACGCCACGTTTTTCACAGGTATGTTTCTTGCCCAGAGTAAGGTGATCGGCAAACGGAACATTCGCGAACTGATGGGGGAACAGGTATTCGTGGAGGTAAATGCTCCGCTCATGGAAGCAGTACACCTCATGGTTAATCACCACTTGATTACCCTGCCGGTGATGAAACAGGGCGAATTGGTTGGTATTCTACGCGAGCGAGATATTATTGTTGAGATCGCACGCAGTATGGAAATATGATAACATTATACTCATTTATGGCGAGTAAGGTGATAGTGTTAGGGTGCTATAATCCAAAGCCAGGCTTGTAAGACGTATATATGAAATTCCGCGTTATTCAATTTTGCTCTATAGTAGCTATTTGTTTTCTGAGCGGTAGCGCGGCACTGTCGCAGGAAGGGCGGCAATCTCACTTTTCAATAGGGCCGTTTGAACTATCCAACGCCGACAGCAGCAGCCGCATTCGCTTTCAATTTGCGGGACAATTGCGCATGGATTTTGAAAGTCTGGATCAAGGTTTGGGCAAGAATAGATCTAATGACCTATTCATGAAAGCCCGCCGGCTACGTCCAACTTTGAGTGTGAATCTTCCTGAACCAGGCCTTTCGTTCAGACTGCACCTGAGCGCTGCCCCCAATTCGCTCGAGTTGGTGGATTTCTACTTCAACTACAAAGTTGCTCGACACTTGCAATTTCGTTATGGTCAATACAAAGTGCCTTTCACACGTTACCGCATACAGTCCTCTCAACGGCTGACTTTTGTGGATTGGGCAATTGTGACTGAATCCTTTGGCGCGGAGCGACAAATGGGATTCGCTCTTCACAATGGGTATGAAGAACCGCCGAAATGGAGTTATGCGTTGGGAGTATTCACCGGTGTTAACGCCCGTGCGTCTCATGCCGTATATTTACCAAAAATCTATGGTGAGGACATCGTAAACCCATCCAACCTGGCTGACCCGGGTCCAAATGCCAGGTTTCATCCGGAGCTGTTTCTTCATGTATCACATAATACAAAAAACATCCGGGTACAATCCGACACCGATGAGAAAAGAGACGGCTTTCGTTATAGCGCGGGACTGAGCGCCGCCTGGGACCTTGATCCCACTGCCTACCAGGACCTTCAAATACGCCTGGCCCCGGAATTCTTGATAAAATGTCAAGGTCTCTCAATTTTTGCCGCAGGCTACGCCGGATTCGTTGAAATCGGCGAACCGGCACGGACCGAACCGGCAATGGTGGGTGGGCTGTTCCAGGCTGCCTATCGCATTAGTAACCGATACGAGGTCTCGGCGCGTTACGCCGTGGTTGACTTCAAGAATGTCATTGTCAACGACGCCTATGACAGAGCCCGGCAGCTCATTGACGAGGCTGAAAACAGGCTGGACACCGCCGTTGTGAAGGAATTTGCCCAACAAAGTTTTGATGACATAACGGCGCGTTATGGAAATGCCGGGCAGGTTCTCCGCGAACAGGAAATCAGGCTCGGATTCAATATATATAACAGGCCACAAGCTGAAATGGCAAAACGATACCGGCTGGCTCAAACACTCATGCCGAGATGGAGCACGAACTGATTATGTTATACGTTCCCAATTTCAGTTGACATTTTAGTGATGAACAAGAGAAATTAGAAAAACAGGACGTTGGAAGGATATGACAAGCCGACAAAAGAACATTGCCGTCCTTGACTCAGATGACATGCAGAGCCTTCTGGATGCTCTGTCAAATAAGGATTACAGAGTGTTCGGACCCAGGATCGAAGAAGGCGCCGTCATCTACGATCAGATACAAACGGTTGACGATCTTCCTATCGGATGGGTGGACCGGCAGGAAGCCGGCAGCTACCGCCTGGTGAAAAGCAAGAAGAAAACGCTCTTCGGTTATGTTGTTGGCCCTCATTCCTGGAAAAAGTTCCTCCATCCGCCCGTGGAAAAACTCTGGGAAGCCAAACGAGATGGACACGGGTATGCCGTGACCAAGGCGGCAGAAGAACCGCTAAAGACAGCGTTTATCGGCGTTCGTCCCTGCGAGCTGCAGGCGTTGACTATCCATGATAAAATCTTCACAGAAGGGCCATACGTCGATACTTCGTATCAACGGCGCCGCCGGAATCTTCTTGTTGTTGCCGTCAACTGTGTACGTCCTGGCGGCACTTGTTTTTGTGCTTCCCTGAAGACCGGGCCGAAGGCGACGTCGGGGTTTGACCTGGCCTTAACGGAGATACTTGAATCCGACCGTCACTATTTCGTCGTGGAAGCTGGATCTGATACCGGCGCCGAGCTGTTGAGTAAACTACCGGTGAAGGAGGCCGGTCAGGCCCAGATAGAAGCCGCCGATAAAGCGCTGGCACAGGCAGCCGCGAAGATGGGCCGGTCGTTGAACACCGAGAGCATCAAGGAGCTGCTGTATCTCAAGTTTGATGATCCCTGTTGGGAGGAGGTGGCTGATCGCTGCCTTTCATGCGGCAACTGCACCATGGTCTGCCCCACCTGTTTCTGCGTCGACGTGGAAGACGTTACCGATCTTACCGGGCAACAGGCCGAGAGGTACAGCCGGTGGGATTCTTGTTTTACCAAAGATTTTTCTTACATCCACGGCGGCAGCATACGCTCCTCGGCAATGTCGCGTTACCGGCAGTGGGTGACGCACAAGTTTGCATTCTGGCTCGACCAGTTCGGCACCCTGGGGTGCGTGGGATGCGGGCGCTGTATCACATGGTGCCCGGCGGGTATTGACATTACCGAAGAAGTGCGAGCCATCAGGGACAAGGCATGAAATGATTGAGGTGTAATCTATACAGAGGTGTGTGAAATGGAGAATCTTGAACGAGTCTTGAGCGAGCACCCTTTTTTATCGGGTATGGCTTCGAAGCATATTAAACTGCTTGTGGGATGTGCGTCAAATGTTGTCTTCAAAGCAGGCGAGTTTGTATTTCGTGAGGGTGAGCCGGCTGACACATTTTATTTCATTCGCCACGGAAAGGTCCTGATAGAGACCTACGCTCCACATAAAGGTCCCATTGTCATCCGATCCAGAGAAGAAGGGGAAATACTCGGTTGGTCCTGGCTGGTGCCCCCGTATCGCTGGCATTTTGACGCCCGTGCGGTAGAGCTGACAAGAGCTATTGCCCTCGACGGCAAATGCCTCCGCGAAAAGTGCGAAACAGACCATGACCTCGGATACGAGGTGATGAAAAGATTTGCATTGATCATAGCGGAGAGATTAGAAGCAACCAGATTACAACTGATGGACATTTATGGCAACAGCGAACACAAATAGTCCGGCTGGTATCCTCCCCGACGGTCACCCCATGCTGGCGCGCCCGTTTCAAGTACGCCGGGTGGTGAGGGAAACGCACGATACTTTATCGCTGGAACTCGTTCCGCCCAATGGAGACAATGGCTTCCCATTTGTTCCGGGACAATTCAACATGCTTTACGCGTACGGCGTCGGCGAGGCGCCCATTTCCATCAGCGGGGATCCCGCGAGGAACGAAACGCTGGTTCACACCATTCGGGCCGTGGGCGCTGTGACTAAGGCGCTGACAAGTCTGAAGGCCGGCGATTCGCTGGGCGTGCGCGGGCCATTCGGCAAGGGCTGGCCGGTCGACACGGCAACCGGCAAGGATGTCGTTATCGTCACGGGCGGCATCGGCCTGGCGCCGCTTCGGCCCGTAATCTATTACCTGCTGGCGCACCGTGAAGAATATGGAAAAATTGCGCTGTTATACGGCGCTCGTACTCCTGAGGATCTTCTTTATCGTAAAAACCTGGAGAAATGGCGGTCGCGGTTTGACATTGAAACTTTCGTCACTGTGGATCGTGCCACCAGAGCCTGGAAGGGCAACGTCGGCGTGGTCACGCAGTTGATACATCGAGCTCTTTTTGACCCGCCCACCTGTATCTCGTTGGTCTGTGGCCCGGAAATAATGATGCGCTATACTATAATGGAATTTATTAAAAGAGGCGTCGAGGATGACAGGATTTTCGTTTCCATGGAGAGAAACATGAAGTGTGGTATCGGTCTTTGCGGGCACTGTCAAATCGGTCCGACATTTGTATGTAAGGATGGCCCCGTGTATTGTTACGAATACATAAGGGATATATTGCGAAAGCGGGAGATGTAACATGGCCGGCAAGAACAAACCGAAACTGGCGGTCTGGAAATTCGCTTCCTGCGACGGGTGTCAATTGAGCCTGCTTGATTGCGAGGATGAACTGCTGGCCGTGGCCGGCGCCGTGGAAATCGCCTACTTCCCCGAGGCTTCGCGGCGAGTAGTGAAAGGGCCGTATGACATTTCGCTCGTTGAGGGTTCGATTACCACTCCCCACGACGCCGAGCGGATCCACAAAGTAAGGCGGGCATCAAAGTTTCTCGTTACCATCGGGGCTTGCGCGACGGCAGGCGGTATCCAGGCCCTGCGCAATTTCAAGGACGTAACCGAGTTTACATCGATTGTCTATGCCTCTCCCGAGTACATCAAGACCTTGAACAAGTCGACGCCAATCGGCGATCACGTCCCGGTGGACTTTGAGCTCCGCGGCTGTCCGATAAATAAGTACCAGCTGGTGGAGGTGCTAAGCGCATTTCTGAATGGCCGCAAACCAAACATACCACTCTACAGCGTCTGCATGGAGTGCAAAAGGCAGGGCATTGTATGCGTGATGGTGGCGCAGGGTATTCCCTGTCTTGGGCCGGTAACACAAGCGGGTTGCGGCGCGCTCTGCCTATCCTACAATCGCGGCTGCTACGGCTGTTTCGGCCCGAAAGAGACGCCCAATACGTCCTCATTGGGCGTTGTCTGGGAACGCCTGGATGTGAGAGACGAAGATATCATGAGGGCATTTCGCGGATTCAACGCCTATGCGGAACCATTCCGGAAAGCGAGCGAGGCATATGAAAAGTAGGATAATCAAGGTTGATTACCTTGCCCGCGTTGAGGGTGAAGGCGGACTCCATGTCAGAATCAAAGACGGCCGGGTGGTCGACGCCAAGCTGAATATCTTCGAGCCGCCGCGGTTTTTTGAGGCCTTCCTGCGTGGTCGCAAATTCACTGAAGCTCCTGACATCACGGCCCGTATCTGCGGTATCTGCCCCGTGGCCTACCAGATGAGTTCGTCGCACGCGATGGAAACGGCCTGCGGCGTAACGGTTGGTGGCCAGCTCCGTGAACTCCGCCGGCTGATTTACTGCGGCGAATGGATTGAGTCCCACGTTCTCCACATATATATGCTCCATGCCCCCGATTTCCTGGGTTACGAGGACGCCATTCAACTGGCCCAGGATCATCCTGACATCGTCAACCGTGGACTACAACTCAAGAAACTCGGCAACGATATCGTCACTCTGGTCGGAGGCCGGGAGATCCATCCCATCAATCCTCGTGTCGGCGGTTTCTACAAGGTCCCGAAGAGAAAAGAGCTTGAGACCCTCGCCGAGAGGCTGAAATGGGCCATGGAAGCGGCGCTGGAAACGGTTCGCTGGGCGAGCACGCTTCCCTTTCCCGATTTCGAACAAGACTACGAATATGTAGCCTTACGTCATCCCGACGAGTATCCCCTTAACGAAGGTAGAGTCGTTTCCAACAAGGGCATTGACATCGGCGCTGAGGAGTTCCTCGGTCACTTTGAAGAAGAGCACGTGAAGCATTCGACCTCGCTTCAGGCCGCGATAAAGGATCGGGGCGCGTATCTCGTGGGTCCTCTGGCCCGCTACAGCCTGAACTTCGACAGGCTGCCATCGGTGGCTCAGGAGGCGGCAAAGGAAGCCGGGATGGGCGCGGTCTGTGCCAATCCGTTCAAGAGTATCATTGTCCGGGCTGTCGAAACGCTGTTTGCCTGTCATGAGGCACTGCGGATTGTTGAAAACTATGAGATGCCGGACAGGCCTTGCGTCGAGGTCAAGCCGCGTGCCGCGGCGGGCTACTGGTGCACGGAGGCGCCGCGAGGGCTGCTGTACCATCATTATAAAATAGACGATGACGGCAACATAAAGGAAGCCAGGCTTATCCCGCCCACCTCTCAGAACCAGAAGGCGATTGAGAATGATCTGTTCCACTTCGTCGGCAATAACCTGCAACTATCCCAGGAGGAACTTACCTGGCAATGCGAGCAGATGGTTCGCAACTATGACCCCTGTATCTCCTGCTCCTGTCACTTCCTGAAGCTGAACATCGAGCGGGAATGAGGGACGGTCAGGTCATGCATCACTCTTCGCTGGCAGTAATAATCGGCATCGGCAACGACTACCGACGAGATGACGGCGTGGGACTGCATGTTGCCCGTCTGGTTCGTGACCTGGTGCCCGGCGAGTTGAAGGTTGTCGAAGGTATCGCTGACGGTTATGCTCTGATGGAATCATGGAGCGAATCCAGCACGGTCTTCGTGATCGATTGCTCCGTGTCGGAAGCGGAGCCGGGCAGCATCTATCGCTTCGACGCGCTGAACGAAGATATCCCCGTTAATCTGTTTAGCGGATTCTCCACCCATTCCATAAATCTCGTCCGAGCCATAGCATTGGCCCGGGCCTTGGAGCGGCTTCCCGGAAGTCTCACCGTAGTCGGCATCGAGGGCAAGGACTGCTCATGCGGGGAAGGGCTTTCTCCGGAGGTGAAGCGGGCCGCCCGTCTGGCGGCGGAATACATAGCCGGGAAGCTGGAAAAACGGACGGTATGAGGTCTCGAAAGGAAGCCGTATCATGCACGAATTCTCGCTCTTGAAGGATCTCCTGGGTAAGATAAAAGCAATAGCCGAGGAAAACGCCTCGGACAAGGTTGTCGGCGTTAAGGTTAAACTAGGCGCCCTTGCGCATATCTCACCCGAACATTTTCGCGAGCATTTTGATAATGCTGTCGTGGGTACGTTGGCCGAGGACGCGAAGCTTGAGATTGAAATCCTGACTGATATGTCTGACCCACACGCCCAGGAGGTAATACTTGACAGTGTCGAACTGGCCGTGAAGTGAAAAGCGGTTGTTGGGACAGAGTTGATTTCTCGCAGCAGGTCGACTGTGAAAGACGCCTGCGACTTGCTGTCAGGGGGCTGGTGCAGGGCGTGGGTTTCCGTCCGTTTGTTTACCGGCTGGCTACGGAGCTTGAGCTCTCCGGTTGGGTAAAGAATTCCGCCCAGGGGATTCAGATCGAACTCGAGGGAAGCGCTGAAAGGCTGGCTCGGTTTGTTGATCGCTTGGAAACGGAGAAACCACCGCGCGCTCGCATAGACGGCTTGGAGGTTGCAGCCTTGACTCCATTCGGCTACGCCGGATTTACCGTTAAACAAAGTGACAAGGTTGGTGGGAAAGGCGCCCTGGTTCTCCCCGATATCGCCACTTGCCAGGAGTGCCTAAGGGAAATATTCGATCCTGACAACCGGCGCTATCGATATCCGTTTACCAATTGCACCAATTGCGGTCCCCGGTTCAGTATTATCGAATCCTTGCCTTATGATCGCGTCAATACCACTATGAAGGTTTTTCCGATGTGTGAGGAATGCCGCCGAGAATACGAGGACCCTCGCAACCGCAGATTCCATGCGCAACCCAATGCCTGCCCCAACTGCGGTCCACACCTGGAGCTGTGGGACCGTGCCGGGAAGGTTCTGACGACATGTAACGAGGCCTTGCTGGACGCCTGCAATTGCATAGGCCGGGGGAAGGTGCTGGCTCTGAAAGGCTTGGGCGGGTTTCAGCTTATCGTGGACGCAAGGAATGACGATGCGATAAACCATCTTCGGCAACTCAAGGCCCGCAAGAATAAGCCGTTTGCACTGATGTATCCGAACCTGGCCGCCGTGAAGGCCCACTGCGTACTGTCCGATCTGGAAGAAGCGCTGCTTACTTCTCCGGAGTCGCCGATTGTGCTGCTGAAACGCAAAGCTGAAATTGAAGATGAATTACTTTTTGTCTCTCCAGATGTCGCTCCGGATAACCCTTACCTCGGCATTATGCTGCCCTACACCCCCCTGCACTACCTGCTGATGGCCGAGTTGGGCTTCCCGGTGGTGGCTACCAGCGGCAATCTGGCCGAGGAGCCCATATGCATCGACGAGCATGATGCGGCAAACCGCCTCGGGGGAATAGCCGACTGGTTCCTGGTTCACAACCGTCCTATAGCAAGACAGATGGATGATTCCATTGTGCGGGTAGCGGCCGGGCGCGAAATGGTGTTGCGGAACGCCAGAGGTTATGCTCCGACTACAATACCCCTCAGATACTCTGAAACACCACGCCTGGCGGTGGGCGCGCATCTAAAAAACAGCGTTGCCATCTCCGACGGCGACCGTGCTTTTGTGAGTCAATATATCGGCGACCTTACAACCAAGCAAGCCTTAGACGCTTTTGATCGCGTCGTTCAGTCAATGTCGAATCTGTTCAACTTCTGCCCCCGGGAAGTATCCTGTGACATGCATCCGGACTACCGGTCAAGCAGGTTTGCATACGATCTTGGGTTGCGCGTAAGGCGGGTGCAGCATCATTATGCGCACGTTCTGTCCTGCATGGCGGAGCATGAGCTGGAGGCGCCCGTGCTCGGTGTTTCCTGGGACGGTACAGGATGGGGACTTGACGGCACCGTTTGGGGAGGAGAATTCTTGAGCGTTGCCGGGGGATCATTCTCGCGTATTGCGCATCTGCGGACTTTTCGCCTGCCGGGAAATGAGAAGGCCGTTGAGGAACCTCGCCGCGCGGCATTGGGATTGTTGTATGAGATCTTCGGTGAAAGAGCCTTCTCGATGGATAAACTCAAGCCGATTCAAGCGCTTAATGACGCAGAGAAGAATGTCCTTGCGAAAATGCTCAAGCGTACAATCAACGCACCGCGGACGTCAAGCGCCGGACGCCTGTTCGACGCCGTGGCTTCTATAGTGGACCTGTGCCAGGGTGCCGACTTTGAAGGCCAGGCGGCCATGAAGCTGGAGTTTGCGGCGTGTGATGCGGCTTCCGAAGATTCGTATGACTATGATATACGCTGCACGACTCCTTCATACGTCATAGACTGGGAGTCCATGATTCGCGGTATTCTGGACAATGTGCGGGAATCGGTTCCCGTAAGCGTGATTGCGGCCAGATTTCACAATACGCTTGCAGAAATGATCGTCGACATTGCCGAGCGAGTGGGAGAGAGAAAGGTGGTATTAACGGGGGGCTGTTTTCAAAACAAGTATCTTCTGGAGAGAACAGTCCGGGCGCTGGAAACCACAGGCTTTGAGCCGTACCGGCATCGCCTCATTCCTCCCAACGATGGCGGGATAGCGTTGGGGCAAATCGTCGCGGCCTCCGCTTGCCGGGTCGGGGAGGAGTAGTCAAGTGTGTCTCGCTGTCCCCGGCAAGCTGATGACCTTGTCCGGCGCTGAACCGATGCTGCGCACCGGGAAGGTCAGTTTTGGCGGCGTTTTGAAAGAGGTGAATCTGGCCTTCACACCCGAAGCCGCCGTCGGAGATTACTTGCTTGTACATGCCGGAATTGCCATAGGCGTAATTGATGAGAAAGAGGCGGAAAAGGTATTCGATTGCCTGGCGCTAATCGACCAACCCAATAGTTTAGAGGAATCTTCCTCATGAAGTTCGTCGATGAGTTTCGCGATCCTGACGCCGCCAACCGTTACGCGAGGGAAATCGCGCGTATTGTTACCAGGCCGTGGACGATCATGGAAATCTGCGGCGGGCAAACCCACGCCATTGTCAAAAACGGCCTTGATCAACTCCTACCCGACACCGTAACCCTGGTGCATGGTCCCGGCTGTCCGGTGTGTGTTACACCGGTTGAGTTGATCGACAAGGCAGTGGAGATTGCGTCACGGCGAAACGTGATCTTCTGTTCTTTCGGAGACATGGTGCGCGTGCCGGGGACAACCGGGGATCTGTTGTCAGTTAAGGCAAATGGCGGCGACGTGCGAATCGTATATTCTCCTTTGGATTCGCTGAAGATTGCAGTTGAGAATCCTTCACGGGAGGTGGTTTTTTTCGCCATCGGGTTTGAAACGACGGCTCCCGCCAACGCTGTCGCTGTCCACCAGGCGAAGCGCCTCAAGCTGTCCAATTACTCCGTGCTGGTCGCTCAGGTCCTGGTTCCACCGGCAGTTGAGGCGATCCTGGACGCTGAGGGCTGCCGGGTGCAGGGCTTTCTGGCGCCGGGTCATGTCTGTACGGTGACGGGATATACCGAGTATGAGCGGATAGCTGCAAGCTTCGGAGTGCCGATTGTAGTGACCGGCTTCGAGCCGCTGGATATCCTGCAAGGCATTTATATGGCCATTGCTCAATTGGAGCAGGGCAAGGCACAGGTAGAAAACCAGTACGTCCGCGTCGTTAAGCGAGAAGGGAATATTGAAGCTCAAAAGTTAATGAGCGAGGTCTTTGTCGTTGTTAATCGCAAATGGCGGGGCCTGGGTGAGATTGCAAAAAGCGGCCTGGCGTTAAGCGAGCCGTATCAAGGCTTTGATGCTGAGGGACGTTTCGGCTTATCAAGCTTCAAGGTCGAGGAATCGGCTGACTGTATCAGCGGTCTTATTCTCCAGGGAAAGAGAAAACCTTTTGACTGCGCCGCCTTTGGTGAGCGCTGCCTTCCTGAGCATCCGCTGGGAGCCACCATGGTCTCCTCCGAGGGAGCTTGCGCCGCTTATTATCGTTACGGGAGACACAGGGATAAGGAGGCAAAGACATCTTGAGGACCGTTAGCAATGAAACCAGATGATAACGTGACGGGGCAGAACTGCCCTTTGCCGGTTACCGACTACAAGACTGTACTGCTTGCCCATGGCGGCGGCGGCAGGCTTATGCATCAGTTGATCGACAGGGTATTCGTCGCCGCCTTTGGAAGTCCGGAACTTCAGGACAAGCATGACGGCGCGGTAGTCAGAGCAGGGAGCGACAGGATCGTTCTTACAACCGATTCCTACGTTGTCGATCCCTTGTTCTTCCCCGGCGGCGATATCGGCAGCCTGGCCGTCAACGGCACCGTGAACGATCTAGCCATGTGCGGCGCGAGGCCGCTGTATCTGAGCGCCGCCTTTATCATTGAAGAAGGGTTTCCGATGGAGAGTCTCCGGATGATTGCAAAATCAATGCGCGGCGCCGCGGACCGCAGCGGCGTTCGTGTTGTGACCGGCGATACCAAGGTTGTCGATTGCGGCAAGGGCGATGGCCTGTTCATTAATACGGCCGGCATAGGCCGGTTGGAGCACCAACTGACTATTTGTCCCGACAGCATTAAGCCCGGCGATCTTATCATTCTCAACGGCGATGTAGGCAGACACGGCATTGCCGTCATGGCGGAGCGCGAGGGCCTCGCCTTTGAAACTGAAATCCAAAGCGATTGTGCGCCACTGGCGGAGCCGGTGATGAAGCTGATTGACGCTGGAATTGAAGTTCACTGCCTGCGCGACTTGACCCGTGGGGGTTTGGCAACCGCACTGGTAGAGATCGCCGAGGTCTCACACTTGCACATCGAAATTGATGAAAGCGCCATACCTGTGAGCGATGGCGTACAAGGGGCCTGCGAGATACTTGGTTTCGATCCTCTGTACGTAGCCAACGAAGGACGGTTCGTGGCCTTTGTCCCGGAAAAATACACCGAAAAGACGTTGGCTATTCTGAGTTCCGATTCATTTGCACTTGACGCCCGTATCATTGGGAAAGTGACGGATCAGAATTCAGGGTTGGTGACGATGAAAAGCATGATCGGCGCCGAGCGTATAGTGGATATGTTGAGCGGCGATCAGTTGCCCAGAATATGTTGAGAAGATGTCGCCGCTATAATCCTCCCATATAGGCATAGAATACTCGCGCGGAGCAAACGTACATATGGTCGAAAACCTCCGGTTTCGGTTGATTTCTGTACACCAACTCATTAGTTTGTGAATTATTTCTCAAAGCCGCGGTGGTCGAATGGGAAAGATAAGCCAATGACCGCCGTGTTCCGAGCGAGAGCGGAATTTCCGGGGTAGCCGGATGCGAGAGCGGAGCGTGGAGTGACCGGACAATCGTCAAATGCAGCCAACGGCCATCCGGAATCAGGGCCGATAAGTCCAGAGCATTACCGTGTTCTCAGACGAAAGACCGCCCTTCACCTGTCGTTGATTTACCTGACCCCGGTGATAGTGCTTGCCACCTATTTCATTTTACAGTATGACGCCGTTGTTTCCGAGAGTGAACGCCTCCACTTAAAGCAATTGCCGAAAGTCAGGCCAATACTCTGGAATTGTTCTTATCCGAACGACGTGTAAACTTGTCCAACTTGATTGATGCCGCGACCCAGGAGAGCATTACTAATAGAGGCAAAAACATCCAAAAAACGCTTGACAACGGAATGCGCGTCAAGTATACTTGTTTTGGAAGGGTAGCATTACAAGAGGGCGGACTTTTCGGTTGCAGGCCGCACTTGTAGTAGGGTGTACCCGCAGGCACATTAAGTGAAATAGCAAGACCAAGGAGTTTGGTCTTATGTCTCGTTTGCAGAAGTCATACCAATACGAATACCGACTCAGGCGCCCGCCACGGGTAGTGTACACCTTGGTGGGGCGTCGCTACATACAAGATGGAAGGTTCGCAATGTAGCGCATATTAAACGTTACACGCAGTAAGGAGGACACAGATAAGAGAAAGAGCTCAAGACGAATGTGTCGAAACCACAGGGGTTTCGACCTACAATGACTCATCCATATTATGGTCCTGAATTAGGTGTAAAGCTCTGGCTACATGGTACACCACTCAGTCAGTCCTTTAATTTCCTGAGATTCTTCATGAAGGGGCAGGCAGGATCAAGCGGGAGCGTGTCGTTCATGTCCGACCCTTTAGATATGTACTATAATCAGTGGTATCACATTGCGGTGTCGGTCTCGAGATCGACCGACCGTGTTACTTTCTATGTCAATGGCCAGCATCTCAAGACGGTTCTCGGTGCTGCATCCGTTACAGGCACACTTTGCGGAACCGGATACAAGTATCCGAAAATGGATATCGGACATGGCTACCCAGCGTACCATGGTGATTACAGTACTGTTGCCTACAACTACACGGATTACTATTTCAGTGGGAAAATAGACGAAGTCCAAATCTACAAGCGTGCCCTCGAAGCACACGAAATAGAGCAGATTTATAATGCCGCTTGGATTGGCAAATGCAAGGATCACTGCTATGTGCCTTCGGTCACTACCTTTGACATAAATAAAACCGAGATTGATATTGATGTAACCATCTGCAACAAGTCTAACTACGATATCGTCTACCACTTGGATGCCTGGGGTGATATGCCGCCCACCGGTAATTGTAACTACAACTGGCCGCCTAGCACGCCTGGTAATCACATCCATTGCGCTGATATCCCCCTTATCAAGGCGGGTGACTGCGATGATATTACGCTCACAATCCCTCTCCCGCCGGGGTTTGGTTCCGGTGATATTGCCTGCTACTGCGCCCGGTTTTACGACCCTGATACCTGGGAGTTTACCATGTGCTGCGGCACGATAGTGGGAACTAACAAAAAGAGCGCCTCACCTATCAACGGAATCGTGAGTATGACTATCTATGACAGTTTGGAGATTCCTTTTATCGTGAGAAACATCGGTGATTCCACAAACCTCTTTGATTATGTGATTTCCACCCACAGCGGGTACTGCGGGGACAGTCTCAGCAGTATCGTGAGCCTGAATGGGCTTCCCCCCGGAGAAGATGTGACCGGATCAATATCGATCCCCCTCAACGATTCAGCTATTGTGACAGTACAAGCAGAGTTGACCGGTTTTGTACCCTGGGTTTTCGAAGAAGTAGTACTGCTATCCGATCTCGATGGTGACCTGGTAATGGAGCCGTTAGCCGTTTCCGCTATTCGTCCGATCACTTTTCCGGACTGTAATGCCAATGGAGTCGATGACTCGCTTGACATCGCCACCGGTACTTCCCTCGACAGCAACAGTAACAACTATCCCGATGAGTGCGAGTCCTATGACGATACAACCTCCAGGTCCTTGTGGGAATTGCTGGTCGTCATGATTGAAAAAACTCACAACACGCTTCAAGGCCAGCACGAATACGTTTCTGTAACGTTAGAATTTGGCATATATGAAATGGGCGGCTTTGATTTCCTCATTGCCTACGATGCCAGCGCTCTGACGTTCACGGAGGCTACGCCCGGGCAGTTGCTGGAGGACTGCGATTGGGAGTACTTCACCTACCGCTACGGTCCCTTCGGCAACTGCGGCGACGCTTGTCCGTCAGGGCTTCTGCGGATAATCGCTATTGCGGAAACTAACAACGGTCCCTACCATCCTTCCTGCTTCTTACCCGATTCCTTACCGGCTACCCTGTTCACTCTTGACTTCCTGGTCACTGATGACCGGACCTTTGAGTGCACTTATGTGCCGATTCGCTTCTTCTGGATGGACTGCGGTGACAACGCCATCTCGTCGAAGGACGGTGATATCCTCTATATTGACCGTAAGATTTATGACTTTGAAGGCAACTTGATCTGGGACGAGGAAGACGACGATGTATACCCGGAAGCCGACAGAATACCGTGGGTTGGCGCACCCGATTACTGCTTGAACCCTGATCCGGACAAACCCAGCCCGATCAGGTTCATTGACTTCGTTTTTGGCGGGATCGATATTGTCTGCGCCGAGTCGCTTGACGCTCGCGGTGATATCAACCTCAACGGCGTCTCCAACGAGGTCGCTGATGCGGTCTTGTTCAGCAACTACTTCATCTATGGCCTGGGTGTCTTCCACATCAATTTTGATGGTCAGGTTGCCGCTACCGACGTCAATGCCGACGGTATGGTGCTGACGGTAGGCGACCTGGTCTACCAGATCCGCATCATCGTCGGGGACGCTCCGCCGTATCCGAAGCTGGCTCCCGTCACTGCCGCCTACAACGTGGAAGATGGCGTAGTCTCTGTCGATGCTGAGATGGGCGCGGCTTACGTCGTGGCTGAAGGCGATGTAACACCCACCCTGCTGGCGGACAACATGGAGATGAAGTACGCCTATGACGCTGACGAGGACGTGACCCGCATCCTGGTTTACAGCATGGAGAAAGGCCAGACTTTTGCCGGCGCTTTCCTCGATGTTGAGGGCAAAGTCGTCAGCATCGAGATGGCCACCTACGAAGGCGCACCGGTTACATCAACTCTGCTCCCGACCGAGTTCGCCCTCCACCAGAACTACCCCAATCCGTTTAACCCGATCACGACCATCTCCTTTGCCCTGCCCGTTGCTACCGACTATGAGCTGGCTATCTACAACGTCATGGGCCAAGAGGTAGTAACCTTTAGCGGACATTCGGAGCCTGGAATTGTGAAAGTCGACTGGGATGCCTCTGACTATGCCAGCGGCGTTTACCTCTACAAACTGACTGCCGGGAACTTCACGGATACCAAGAAGATGGTTCTGCTCAAATAGCCGTTTGCGTGCGGGCTGTTCACACGGTCTGCATGTTTGAGTTCAAAGCCCGGCGGTGTGACTGCCACGCTGCCGGGTTTCTCATTTCGTCCGCCTGAGGAGGACTCAGAACCCGACCTACAAGTAGAATGTGTCAAATCGCAGTGGTTTCAACCTACTGCACGGCACTCGTTTTTTTGCTTTCGCTGGCTTGAGCGCAACCGCGAGACTTTGCCGTCACCAAGGCGACTTGAGAACAAGTGTGTCCTCCAGTAATCGCAGACCATAGATAACAAAAGGGCCTCCCCACGCAAGCGGCGTCTTACAGCCAAAGTCGTCGAGCAACTATCTTGCGACAGGAGGCCCCGTTAAGGAGAAGTCCAACCGGAGGTCGAGGCTCCGGCTGTCTTCCTTTTCTTGGCTTAGCTGTTGAGTATTTCGTCAACCTCCGCCTTATTGTAGTCCATAACGTATTGAACGCCGCTTATCTCGGCTGCCTCGCGGGTCAGAGCGGCAATGTCATCGCGCGTAATGTGTTCCATGGTGAACTTGCGGCTGCCGCACATAAGCTGGCGCAGACCCTGGGCCAGACGTTCGTAGTACGTGTAGAGTCCGATAGCACCCGTTGGCAACGCTTCAAACTCCTTGTCACCAAGCTCCTTGCGCAGCTCGCCGGAGGTGACAAAGATTTCATCCCGAGTCTGACCGAAGCGTTCCACATATACGGGCAACTGATGAGCATCAATAGCCATACCGATTGTCTTGCCGACCATGGCGGCCGCGATTGGGCTACGGGCCATCCCAATGAGTTTGACGAATGGGGCACCAATGGCCAATCCCTTGAAGATCTGATCCTCGAATGTAAACCCGCCCGCCGGAGCCAGCGCCGGGACATGCTCGCCTTTGTCGGCGAGACGTTTGGCGTATTGGTACAGCAGTGAATGCAACTCCACCGGTGGCACACCCCACTCGTTCATCATGCGCCACGGGCTCATTCCCGTACCGCCGCCGGCGGCGTCCACAGTGAGGAGGTCCAGTTTGTACTTGGAGGCATACTTAACCGCACGGGCCAGATCAGCCGGAGTGTAGGCGCCGGTTTTGAGGGTAACGTATTTCGCGCCGGCTTTGCGTAGTTCTTCAACTCGCTGGGCGAATGAATCCTCAGCTACCATACCGAGCCGAGAATGCCGTTCAAACTCCTTGAAGGCGCCGCGCTCGAAGGCCTTTATCACGTCAGGGTCAGTTGGATTGGGTATCACTACGTAGCCACGGTCATAGAGCATCTGCGCCTTCTTGAGGTTTCTAATCTTCACTTCGCCGCCGATGTTCTTGGCTCCCTGACCCCACTTGAGTTCCACGACCTCAACGCCCAGTTTGTCGATAGCATACTCCTGGACGCCAAGTCGCGTGTCCTCAACGTTCGCCTGTAGGATAATGGCCCCGTAGCCGTCGCGCTGGTGGTCCTGGTACAGCTTGATGCGACGTTTCAGGTCTACGGTGTCAATTACCCGGCCCTTCTTGATGGTCGACTCAGGGTCCATCCCGACCACGTTTTCGCCGATCGTCAAGCCGGTTCCCGCCAGGGCCGAGCCGATAGCCAACCCTTCCCAGTTGTTCTTGGCGATGTCGGTGGAGCCGATTCCGGGGATGATCCACGGTAAACGAAACTTGATGCCTTTGTCGTGTCCGAAGGCGACTTCCAGGTTGACGTTGGGAAAGATGGCCTTGTCGCTGTCGGCTTCTATGCCGTGAGCGCCTACAGCCGTCCCCATGATAGTGAAGTGTGAATAGTCAACGGGATAAGTCTTTTCCGAAGCAGTAGTAATGACCCCGAACGGTTGGGGGTAGATCACTTCATGGCCCCGGTAGGCAGACTTGCCGATTTCGCACATGCCGATGCAGCCATCGACGCAGGTCACGCACATACCCGAATTGGGCGAGACCGAGTCCTCGGTCCGGTTCTTGGTCAGAGTTGCGGCCGATGAGTTAATTCTTGATAGTGTTATGGACATTGTTTTTCCTCCGTTGCCAGTCTCAATCTTTTTTTATCTCACACGCCACACAGGGCTCCATGTAACACATCATATCTTCAAATTTCTCTTTTTCGAGGCAGGGCGGACTCAAATTGGCGCAGCCGCCACAGATCGCTTTCTCCGGCTCGGTGTAAGTGCATCTGAGAGAGCAGGCCGGGCAGACATACATGCATCCCCCGCACAGGCGGCAGGCCTCCGATTTGATATCGAACGGGGTGCCGAGGCTCCGGTTCTGGCCGCGACCACGGAAACCGATGGCCTTGGCCATCATCTGCTCCTCGCACATTCGCACGCACAACCCGCACAGTATGCAGTCCTCATGCTCCTGTCGGAACCGCTGCTGACGAACGTCATGAGCGGAGGCCAGGTCCTGTATGATCTTTGACTGCGGACAGGAGGCCAACAGGAGCTCCAGAACTATCTTGCGGGCCTTCATGACACGCGAGGACGTAGTGCGGACTTTCAGGCCTTCCTCGGCAGGGTAGGTGCACGATGAGACCAGTTTAGCCTTCGGACCCTCCCCGATCTCCACGACACATAATCGGCAGGCACCGTAAGGAGAAAGACCCTCCATGTGGCACAGGGTGGGGATGGGAAATCCGAGAAACTGAGCCGCCTCAAGCAAAGTTGCTCCCTCCTCTACCGATACCTTGAGACCGTTTATGAAAAGGCTGATCATCACATTACATCCATACATGGAATTCCCATTTCTATATCACATCCACGGCGTCAAACTGACAGACGCTTCTGCACGCATCGCACTTAATGCATTTGCTTTGGTCGATGACGTGGAGTTCTTTCTTTTTGCCAGTTATCGCGTCGGAAGGGCAGACTGTCGGACATGCCAGGCAACCTGTACAGTCCTCATTGATCGAATAGGTGATTAGTTCCTTGCAGACACCAGCCGGACACCGCTTCTTCTCGATGTGTTCAATGTACTCATGGTGGAAGTAACGTAGCGTTGAAAGTACCGGGTTCGACGCCGTTTGACCCAAGCCGCACATGGTGGTGTCCTTGACGACCAAGGCCAGCTCCTCGAGAAGATCAAGTCCCTGCAGTGTTGCCTTACCTTCAGAGATGTCAGTAAGGATTTCGTGCATGCGCTGGGTGCCCTTCCGGCAAGTGAAGCACTTGCCGCATGACTCATCTTTGAGAAAGTTCATGAAATACCTGGCTACGTCGACCATGCAGGTATTCTCATCCATGACGATCATGCCACCGGACCCCATCATCGATCCTGCTTTGGTCAGGCTCTCGTAATCGATCGCGAGATCAAACATACTGGCAGGAATACATCCGCCTGATGGCCCGCCCGTCTGTACCGCTTTGATCTTAGCTTTGCCGACCGGGCCACCGCCGATATCATAGACGACTTCGTTGATCTTCATGCCCAGGGGGACTTCAACCAGACCGGTGTTTTTGATCTTCCCCACCAAGGAAAATATTTTCGTTCCGGTATTGCCGGGTACGCCCACCTTGGCGTACTCCTCCGCTCCGCGCTCTATTATGACGTGAATATTCGCCAGTGTCTCCACGTTATTGATGCAGGTGGGACAACCCCTGAGTCCCTTTTCGATAGGATACGGCGGCCGCTGGCGAGGCTCGCCCATGAGGCCCTCGACAGACTTAATCAGCGCCGTTTCTTCACCGCAGACAAAGGCGCCCGCGCCGCGGACAATGTCAATGTCAAAATCGATGCCGGTATTGAGGATGTTCTGTCCTAAAAGGCCGGCGTCGCGCGCCTGACGCAGAGCGACAACTGTGTGTTTGATGGCCAGCGGGTATTCGCTGCGCACATAGATAATGCCTTGCGTGGCGCCAATGGCAATGCCGGCGATAAGCATCCCCTCGATAACGGCATGTGGGTTGCCTTCCAAGACCGCACGGTCCATGTATGCTCCGGGGTCTCCCTCGTCAGCATTGCAGATGACATACTTTTGTTCATGTCCGTTGCTCGAAGCCCGAGCCAGCTCCCACTTTCTACCGGTAGGGAAACCAGCCCCTCCGCGCCCTCTCAGCCCTGATTTTTTCACTTCCTCAATGATCCACTGCGGATCGGGTCTTGACAACACCTTCTCCAGAGCGCTGTATCCACCCTGGTCGACGTAGCTAAGAATCCTTATCGGATCCAGTCTCTGGTTCTCACCCAGGATGGTGCGTTTCTGCTTCTGGAAGAAGGGAATATCGCTCTGGCAGGGATAAGCCTTTTGTTTGTGCGGATCCCTGTAAATCAAACCTTCATCTACATACTCCCCCACGGCCGCCTCCACGACCCTGGGCACATCTTTCATCCTGAGCCTGGGGTAGAAATGCCCCCCGGGCTCGACGAGAACATAGGGGTTCATCTCACAAAACCCGTGACAGCCGGTAATTCTGAGCGCAACCCTCTCCTGGAGGCTTCTTTCTATGATGTATCGTTTGAGTAGTCTTATAATATCGTTTACACCGCTCGCCTGGCCTCCGGTGTCGGCGCTAATCACGATGGTGGGTTTGTCTTGTTGCGCTTCTCTCTCGCTTACGACGCGCTGGCGAAAACCTCTCATTTCCTCGACTGATGCAAGCTTTCTCATTCAGCTATCATTCCTCATATTGAAGCGCGACCAGCAGCTAGTCTACTGTGGCGCCTCCAAGATCAAGCATGTGGCCCCGGCAGCCGCGACGGGAGCAGATCTGGACCACGCCGCCTCCGCGAACGATCATCGGCACCATCGGTGCGCCGCACTCGCTGCATTTGGTGCTACCGATCAATTCGGCATGGCAGTGAGGGCAAAACATGTGAACGATGGTATCGGGTGGTATCTCATGCTCGGCGGCCACCTCGTAACTCCCATAGAGACTCGATATTAACATCCGGCCGTGCTTATTGCCGAAGGAGACCGTTACCCGAACGGGTGGGTGACCGTCGATTACGTGCCGGGGGTCCATTAGGCTGTGGTTGCAGCGGGCGCAACTGACCTCGAGCGGGAACACGCGCTGATCAGTTTCGATCTCGACTCTGTCGAGACCTGCCCGGGTACTTTTGAGGATCTTCTTGACCTTTGAACTCTTTACCTTGGGAAAATAGTGTCCGTCCGCGATAACGACGGGGCCGAGGGCACACGCCCCCACGCAGTTGACCGTTTCCAGCGTGAACTCCTTGTCAGGTGTTGTCTCACCTGCGTTGATTCCCAGTTGCCGCTCGATCTCTTCGGCGATGGCCGGCCCACCCCTAACGTGACAGGCCGTTCCCAAGCACACCGAAACCAGGTGCTTGCCACGGGGTTTAAGGCTGAACGCTCTGTAGAACGTCGCTACGCCGTAAATGTCAACCAGCGAGCGACCGGTTTTGTCTGCAACAGCTCGCAGGGCGACCTCGGGAAGATAGCTATACTTGGCCTGTATCTTCTCGAGGATAGAAATAAGACCCCCCTCCGTTGAACCGTTCTCCTCTACAATTGTCGAGATTTCGTCAGCAGTCATTTCTCTCTTCCACCTGCAAACGCTATTCGTATTCCTCGCAATGCCAGACTCCACTCTCTGGTCTGGGGAGCTTGCAGACATCGCGGTGTGCACAATTCACACAAAGACCTTTGAACTCTGTGGATAGCGCCATGTCCGGTGCCGTCACGATGACAGGAGCGACGCCCTTCCCGTTAGGAGGCGCATAACCATCAAACGTTTCGCAGTATATGGCATCCGTCCCGCGACGTTTGCGATAGACGCAATGGGTAGCGTTGTTGCAGGTCACACAAAGTCCGACAAACAGTTTCGCCGCTGACATAGTGAAACCCTCCCTTGGTGAATCTTGTGTTATGCCGGTTCCCATCATTCTATGTTTCCCTTTCAGCGATTCCTTTCCCGCTGGTAACCATAATCTGTTAGTACCAGCACTCGCAGGCTTAGCAACGGGTATGCCATCGCATGCGATCCGGGGTGCGGAGTATCTCCTCAGTCGGAAAGGTCAGTGAACGCAGTGAGCTATCTGATTGTCCGGCAATGCGATCAGTAACTGGATAGCTGTTTGCTTTTTCGAAGATCATGACCGTAGGAGGCTATTATGTTCCTTACGGTTAGGATAAAAGCGGGGAGTTTCGCACCACTGGAGAGAAATTCCCCGGCATGGCTAGGCCGGATATTCTATAAAGATACTGACTACGTTATTGCGAGGAGCGACGACGCAGCAATTTCTTGCTACCGAAACAGTTCCGCTGCTGAGATCGCCACGCTCCCTTCGCTCGCAGCGATGACGGAGACTTGTGAGACAACCTCTGGACATCTGCCACCCACAACTAAGGCCGATGGGGAGTCCTGTCACGATAGTTGTGCTATCCGTCTGACTACGCTATATTTCCTCTCATGAAAGTCATTGACCTGCGTTCCGATACCGTCACGCGGCCTTCAGCGGAGATGCGTCAGGCAATGCTCACCGCCGAAGTTGGGGATGACGTCTTCGGTGACGATCCCACCGTGAAGGAACTGGAAAGCTACGTCGCGGAGCTTTTCGGGCGGGAGGCATCACTGTTTGTCCCTTCCGGCACGATGGCCAACCAGATTTGCCTTAAGGCACTCTCGCAACCGGGATGGGAGTTGCTGTGCGACCGGGACTGTCATATTGTCAACTATGAAGTGGCGGGACCGGCGGTTCATTCGGGGCTTTTGGTCAACCTTCTGACGACCGAACAGGGGATGGTTACCGCTGAGATGGTTCGCGCCAACATCCGCCCCAAAAACCTCCACTGCCCGGAAACAAAAATAGTAGCCCTGGAAAACACCCACAACCGTCACGGGGGGACAATCCTGCCACAGGAGGAAATCTTGAGAGTCAAACAGGTCTGTGATGAGTTTGATCTCATCCTGCACCTCGATGGCGCCCGCATCTGGAACGCCCACGTTGGCACCGGTATCTCCCTGCCGGAGTTGACCCGGCCATTTGATTCGGTGTCGATCTGCCTGTCCAAAGCATTGGGCGCCCCGATCGGCTCGATGGTGCTTGGCTCCGCTGAGTTTGTTGCCGGATGCAGACGGGAACGAAAACTCTTTGGCGGGGGCATGCGCCAGGTGGGGATAATCGCCGCCGCCGGACTGTATGCCGTGAAAAACAACATCGACCGTCTGGCCGAAGACCATGCCAATGCCAGGCTCTTAGCCGAAGGCTTAAACGGGCTTGGTCCGTTTCGTGTTGATATGGATCGCGTACAAACGAACATCGTCGTCGCCAATATCAACGGTGACCTCACCGCGGATTCCGTTCTTGCCAAAATGAAAGACGCTGGCGTCTGGGCGGTGCCGTTTGGCCCGAAGCGAGTTCGTTTCGTCACTCATCTTGACGTCACCCGCTCCGACTGCGAAGAAGTGCTGGACAGGATAAAGAAAGTCTTCAGATAAAGAAGGCCTTCCATTGTTTGCAGATTCAAAGTCGCTTTCCAATACAGCGGCCAGGCGGGTTAAGACATTGCATCATTGATAAGACCAGCTTGCTGGTGGTGCCGGAGGCCGGACCGACAAGTCGGTTTTATCGTTGTGGCCAAGCGGGTTAAGACATGGCATCACTGATAAGACCAGCTTGCTGGTGGTGCCGGAGGCCGGACTCGAACCGGCAAGGTATTGCTACCGGGGGATTTTGAGTCCCCTGCGTCTACCACTTTCACCACTCCGGCGGTAGCGGAAAAATAAGATTTCTTTATAACTGGCGCAAGAAGAAGATGTCGGAACCACAGGGGTTCCGACCTCCTCGACTACCTGATATCCACTGATTTTTTCAATGCGAAAAAGAATTCCCGAATTCCGGCGCTTTGAAGTCGCTTGTGATCGTGAGAGGTTGTTTCAGCCGGCTGTGTTTGACCGCGATTGTAACAGCTAATGCTTGAGACTGATCTAACATCGGTCTTGATTCCGAGACTTTACCCCTCCGGCATCGCCTTTTCGATGTTATATTTTTTGATTTTGTCAAAGAGGGTGGTGTAGTCGATTCTCAGAATTTGGGCACACTTGCGTTTGTTGCCGCGCACCTGCTTGAGCACCCGCACGATGGTCGCCTTCTCCGCTTGCATCTGGGCGTGGGCGCCGATCTCTTTAAGTCCGGCCCCTTCGCGTAACTGGATTTCATCGGTGCGCTGCAAACGGATCGCCAGGTGATCGGGCGTGATCTTCTTGCCTTCGGCAAGAATCACCGCGCGTTCGATGGTGTTCTCCAGCTCCCGCACGTTACCGGGCCAATGGTATTTCTCCAAAAGGCTGATGCCGTCCTTTGAAAGCGACTTGGTCACTTTTTTCATTTCGCGGCAGTATTTCTCTATGAAGTATTCGGTCAGACGTCGGACGTCGTCGCGACGCTCGCGAAGCGGCGGGATAGTGATCGGAAAGACCGACAACCGGTAATATAAATCCTCGCGGAAACGCTTGGCCTTAATTTGTTCGTTGAGGTCCATGTTGGTGGCGGCAATGATACGGACGTCGACGTCAATCGGCTTGGTGCCGCCGAGCCGCTCGAAGTTTCTCTGCTGGAGCACGCGCAACAGTTTCGCCTGCAGGGTGATATCCATGTCGCCGATTTCATCGAGGAAAACAGTGCCGGAATTAGCAATCTCAAACTTACCCATCTTGCGCATGTGGGCGCCCGTGAAGGCTCCCTTTTCCGACCCGAACAGCTCGTTTTCCAATAACTCATGGGGAATGGCGGCGCAGTTGATGGCAATATAAGGGCGGTCTTTTCTCAAGGAGAGAGTATGAATCGCCCGCGCAAACAGTTCCTTCCCGGTGCCCGATTCACCCTGCAGCAGGACGGTAGCATCGGATTTGGCGACTTTCTGGATCAGGCTGGAGATTTCCACCATCTTCTCATTCTGGCCGATGATATCTGAAAAACCGTGACCGGCCAGCAGCTCCTGGCGAAGCAGCGTGTTTTCCGCAACCAGACGCCGGTTTTCGAGAGCACGACTGATCAAAACGCACAGATGATCGGTGTCGAACGGCTTGGTGATAAAGTCGTACGCCCCCTTCTTCATAGCCGCCACGGCATCCTCAATCGTGCCGTAAGCCGTCATTACTATCACCGAAGTATCGCTGTCACTCTCTTTCACGCCGCTGAGCACTTCCAGCCCGTCGACGTCCGGCATCTTAAGGTCGGTCAGCACCAGGTCGTAGGATTTGTTGCGCACCAACTCCAGCGCCCGACGGCCGTCGGGGGCGCAGTCGACCCGGTAGCCCTCTTCGACCAGCGTTTCAGTCAGCATGTTGCGCATGGAATCCTTATCGTCGACGACAAGAATAGTGGGCATCTTTACTCCTCAAGCACGAATCGTTGCAGCTCAGCCTCTTGAACGGATAAGAGTATACTATTTCCTCTATCGGCTGAATCCATCCAGAGTAAAGAAACCCGGGTGCGCAATTATTGGACACAGGCATAGCCTGTTTTATTTGGCGTAGCCTGTTTTATCTGGCGGAGCCTGTTTTATTAGCGGGAGTTATTCTTCTGTCCAGTGGGTTGCGTGACGGACGAACCGCAATAGTCGGCCTTCAGGTAAAAGAGGATGTCCGGGTAGCGCTCCGGTGCAAGACGGCTCAAATCAACAGTCAGTTTGTAATAACCTGGGCTCAGATTCCTTACAAGGAGAGGATTGACCACCTCTCCCGCGGCGTTGAGGAGGTTCACCGTTGTAAGACATGATTGCTCATCAACGTGGAACGTCAACGATGTGATCGCAGCCGACACGGGGTGCGCGGGACGGTTTACATAGAAAGAATCAATCCGCTTTGCACGTATGAGGGTAAAGAGTGAATCGGAAACGACAATCTGTGGGTCAATCCACGCTGTTTCATAATAGCCGCCCGCGGAAATCTCAGTCCCGAACCGGTCAACCATCTGGCGCTTGCCGCACCCGAAGACAATTATTGCCAGCAGAAGGCATAGGCACGAATACTTTGTGGGCGGCAGATGTCCACATCTGCCCCGTCCTCGATCGAGTTGACACACGAAGACTTGTGCCAACCGCAAACACATTTGACCTATAAAAGACATCCCACCCATAATACAAGTCTCATGTGTTAAGCACATAACGTATGGTCATGGGCGATAGCCTATCTCGACGATGTGCGTGAAATCTCCAATGGACAATTTGAGGGTATAAAACCCTCGTGGGAGATTTTCCGCGGGGGGCCATTCGAATTCATACTTCCCCTTATTCATCAAGGAGTCAACAACCGGACTGTCCACCAGCCTGTCGCGGCGGTTGTAGATGTGGATCGATACAAGGGCGGAATCTTCCAGCAGTTCGAATCTGATGTTTGTTGACCATATTTCCTCCGGAGGATAAACGCGGCTGGCCACTTCCCATTTTTTGAACTCGGCCGCCACCTGGCCGTAGCTCTTTCGGCCAGAGACCTTCAATTGGTAAGCGTATTCGCCTTGTTCAATGAACTTACCTGAGTCGTCCTTTTTATCCCAGTAGAAGTTGTAGTACCCGCGAGACATAAGCCGGTCTACCAGATGGCGAATAACCCGGTTCGAGTCGTTGAGGATATCGATAGTGACGTGACATCGACTGCGCTTCTCTACCGGCACCCAGATTCGGACTCTTTCCGCTTCCGCTGAATCAGCCGGCGGTGTGGTCAGGTCCACGCGAGTCGGCCTGCCGCCGTGGGCTATCGAAAAGGCCGCCAGGAGGGAAACCAGCAGGGTGGGTATGAATCTGAAACCGCTTGTATTCATCTTTTTAACGTTTATACAAATTTGCCTTGAAGGCAATGAAAAAGAAAGGAATGATTTCGTGTCGCAAGAGGTCTAATATAATTTTCTAATTGAATTATTACATATTCGTAGAGCCGGTCTCGTAAAGACCTGCCCTACGATTTGTCACACTACAACTAAAAAATAATATGACGTCTGGCAACTCGATGCAATTTTTAAGACAACCCGACAGAGTCGTACCTGGACGGCCTCTCCTCGTGCGCCGACTCCATGATTGGTATAACTCCTCGTTGCTGAAGGAACTTCTCTTTGAAACCGTCGAAAAAGAGTTTATACCAAGTTGCATTCAAAGGGATACTGGTGATTTTGGTGGTGTCGGACGTCCTGAGGCTGTCCCAGAAGTGTTATTCTTGACACAGAACAGCTTCGCTCCTCGCAATGACGGCTTTGTAGGCTGTGTGGTCAAGAACTATTCTTTTGTCACAGCCTCCTCACGGTCCTGACATCTTCTGAGACTCCATAGTCAGGAGCACGAGGCTCCTGACCTACTAATCTTCTTTGGTGAGGGCAATGAAATCGGGGTCGTCCCAGTACTTTTCGAAGTCTTTGTCTTTGTCTTCCCGGGCCATTTTCTTCAACTCTGGATCGTACTCGGTTGCGATCTTGAGGGCTTTTAACATCTCAGCTTTGTTTTCCAACAGCGACTCAGCACAGGCGAGGTTGTAGTTGTATTCTTTTCGGTCCGGTGCGATCTCCAGTGCCTTGAGGACCTGAGTCTTCGCATCCTTGAGAAGGGTTTCGTCAGATTTACCTATTGCTTCAACTGTGTAGCGCCACTTCCTGAACAAAACGCTACTCAGGTTGTTGTATGCCAGATCAATCTCATTGTTAATCTCAATTGCTTTCTTTAACTTAGTGATCGCCTCTTCTAAGAAAGAAAGCTGCTTGTCCACGTCGTACAACGTGACTAGGGCCACACCCCAGTTAAAATACACCAGATGATCTCTGTCGTTTATCTCAATGGCCTTCTCAAACATAGCAATCGCCTGCTGCAATAGAGACGCATCCTTACGGCCCCCAAAGAGGTTTAATGAGTCCACTCCCAAGTTATTAAACGCCCAGTAATTATACCCCATATTGTTGTTTTGGTCTGTAGTTATGACGGCTTTATACCATTGGATTGCTGTGTCGTAATTGTATAGCCCATCAAAACAACGAGCAACAAAGAACAGCCCTTCAGGGTCTCTTGGCTGGGCCTTTGCATAAGGCAATAACTCATCCAGTGCTTTATCGTATTTTTCAAGTGTGAAGTAGTTGAGACCAACCTTCTTCAACAAAGACGTAGGCAGGTTATCCTTCAGCTTTCCTTGAAGCTCCATCGCAAATAACAGCTTTTCATATTCTTCTATTGACTGTTCGGCATCAGCTTCGTTTATGAGCTTGATTTTCTCCTCGGGAGATGTGATCGATTTCTCCTGAGCCTCCTTTTCAGCGGCTGTAACTATCTTCGAGGCCCTCTCCTCGATTTCGGCCATGGACTGTTTGAGGCGTCTCTCTCTCATCATTACATCATCGTATACTTTATCAATCGCGGAACGGCGCTCCCGCATATCCCTGCCTTCCCTGTCCGCCTCCTCACGCGAGCTCTGCATCAGATAGGTCATGTAGCCGACCACTATTGCTATGAGTGCAATGAATATCGCCATGATGATCAACATAATGTTGACGTTTGACCGCTTATCATCAAGAGATTGAATGGCCTTGTTATAAAACTCTGACTTCATCTCACTCAACTGCCTCTGAACAGCAACACTAGTGTCGTACAGATATGTGGTATCGTACTGGACTACCGTATCATACGTCCGCACCGTGTCCGCCCCGAAGGCCGGCACCGCGATACAGAAGAACAAAATAAGCAATAAAGGTATCCTGATATTCGTCATAAGTTCCCTTTCCTTGCAGGCAAACATAAGTAACTTCAAGTTCAATGGCAACCTTCAATCGGCCCCGGCGGATTCAGCCTGAGTAGGTCAGGACCCCTGCGGTCCTGACATCTTCTGGGACTCCATAGTCAGGAGCACAAGGAGGTTGTGACATAAGTCCCACGTCATCGCGAGTCCGCCTTTGGCGGGCGTGGCGATCTCAATTGTGTACCTGTCTCCACTGCACGAGATTGCCACGTCGTCCGGCAGCTGCCGGACTCCTCGCAATTGCGTGCGAAGCGAAGCAATCTCTCTACCATATTACGGCGATGGCATCAATCTGCACCCTGACATCCTTCGGCAGGCGTGCCACCTGAACAGCGGCCCGAGCCGGTGGTTTGTCGTCGAAGTAGGCGGCATAGACTTCATTGATGGCCACAAAGTCGCTCATGTCGGCCAGAAAGATTGTTGTCTTGACCACGTTGGAAAAATCTACTCCAGCCTCTTTGAGAACGGCGCCGAGGTTGTCCATCACCTGTTTGGTCTGTTCACGCGCGGTGCTGCCGACAACTTCCATCGTCTTCGGATCGAGTGGAATCTGCCCGGAGCAAAACAGCATCGTGCCGCACGGCACTTTCACCGCTTGCGAGTACGGGCCGATAGCAGCGGGGGCTTTATCGGTTCTTATGATCTCTTTCATGGGTCCTCCAGATCAGTTTGCGTTGAACATATGATTCACCGTTGAGAATTGACAAAGGATTTGTTTGTCTTGTGGGCCCGCATCGCAGCGCTTTGGACCTACTGACATACTCGCGATGATCCCCCGTTTTCAAGCCTCAGTCATCAAACAAGTCGTCGAAGCGTTTTTTGCGCTCGTCTTTGGGGTCGGTCTGGGTGCTTATGCCGCCCGGGCGTTTGACCACGTTGCGCATCTGGAAAAAGTCACAGAAATTGGCTTTCTCTTTGTTGGGGATATTGGTCTCGACAAGCTCCCGACACTGAAATCGTCTGAGCGGGTCAAAAAAGCGGCACCCCCGACAGCAGCGCAAATCGGCCAGGCAGCGCGGGCAACTGTCCGAGCGTGTTACGCCGCCTTCGATTCCAGTCGTACGGCCACAGTTCCAGCACAGTAATCCTGTTTCACGCATTATTCGTCCCTCAAATAATCGTCACATTACAATATATGCAATCCAGTCGGTTTTGTAAACGCCGCCAAGCCCCTCTTGAGCCTGTAGGCTTTCGATGCGATGTGAGGCGGATGCCCAGGCCGGCGTTCTGCAGCCGCCGAAAGTGGCAAGAAACCCGACTTCTGGTGTTCGGTCGGGTCTTGCCTTTGGCTTGCCAAAGGTGTGACCCGACCGAGAAGGAGCTCATTTGGGCCGCTAGCAGTTGGGAAGCCGCTCGCAGGGTCACACTCCCGACTTCGTCGTGAGCAAGACCCTGCGAAACACCAGGAACGCTCTTTTGGGACGGCTTCTTCTGCAGCCGCCCAGAGTGGCAAGAAACCCGACTTTGATTGTTGTTGCTTCCGTTTATTTGGTCACGCTAATTTCTTATCAATGAGACACAAGTGTCGATCACTCTTGCTCCTGCTGTTGTTGCTGACGGCTGCTCGATCTCCTGGTCAGGAACAAGCAGCGCCGCCCTCGCTGCCGCCGGAGCAGTTCGGGCTGGAGCACCTAACCGAGTATCTGGGTCTGAAGCCTGATGACATCGGTTTCCGCTCGGACTATACCGAACCGGACTCGTTTCGCCTGAAAGTAGTGGCCGATCTGATGCAAAAGCCGCTGGGCATGATTGACTACGCTGCCGGTCTCAAAAATGCGCATGTCGTGGCTCAACCGGAGATTATTGCCGGGATTCTTTTCCAGGACCTTGCCGTTGATGGTCAGAACCGACGTTCCCGCCCATATCAGCCGGATATTGTCGAAATCCAGCGCGCCTACAATCTATACTACACTGACGTTACCTTCAATCAGCTTTTGACCAAGGCCGCCATGTACCTTGATGTCGTTTTCCCCAAGTCGTCGGAGAAATCGCTGGCTTTTCTCAGCCCCGAGCAACGCCGATTCCTGAAAGACGAATTCAAGGAACTGATCGTAATAAGCGAAGAGGAGGAGTTTCTCTCAGTGGAGGCAATCGACTCGCTGGAAAAGGTCGAAGAGGGTTACTCCGAGCAGTTTGTTGAGTTTGGAGCAAAGATTGACAAGGACCCGATCGTTGCCGCCGGCATTGACTGCCTTCGCCAGCTAATGCTCGAAGTCAATAACCTCCGGCAACGTCTGGAGGCGGGGGAGGTCTCTGCAAAAACAATAGTCGAGGGAACAGGGTACTTTCCGGATAACGTTGATCTTGAATCGTATCTGGGCAAGCAGAGCGGATGGAAAATCGGCGGGCCGGGCAACGATTATTACAGCGGCGACTACCGGTTTATTTTTGATTTCGGCGGCGATGACGTCTACGACCTGAGCTACGATCCCGACAAACCGCACGGCGTGATAATCATTGACTTGAGCGGCGATGACAGCTACCGAGCGAAAACCGATTTTGCCCTCGGTTCCGGCTGTTTTTCGGTGGGGCTGCTTCTGGACTTTGGTGGTGATGACCGCTATGACGCCGAATCGTTCGGTTTAGGCTCCGGCTATTTTGGGTTCGGGCTGCTCTACGATGCTTCCGGGAATGACCGCTATGACGGTGACACCCACGTCCAGGGAGCAGGTACGTTTGGCATCGGGCTGTTGATTGACGAGGCCGGCCGTGACATTTACAACGGCGCCGTCTACTGCCAGGGGTTCGGTTTTGTCGAGGGTATCGGCTTGATCTACGACACGGACGGCTCCGACAGTTACTATGCCGGCGGCAAGTACAAGGATATCCTGCGCTATGAAGACCACTATCTCTCGCTCTCCCAGGGGTTCGGCTATGGCGTGCGGCCCTGGATGTCGGGCGGGATCGGCGCTATCATTGACCTGAAGGGAAACGACAGCTATTACTCAGACATTTTCGGCCAGGGGGCAAGCTACTGGTGGTCACTGGGGCTTATCTATGATTCATCCGGCAACGACAACTACCAATCGTTTCAATATGCCCAGGGCTCGGCCACCCACATGGCGTTAGGCATCCTCATTGACGACTATGGCTCGGATGTCTATTTCGGTAAGGGATTGATGCACGGCTGCGGTCATGATTATTCATGTGCTGTTCTCCTTGATCGCCACGGCGACGACACCTACACCGCTTACGATCTGTCGCAGGGCGCCGGCTCGGCCAATGGTGTTGGGGTGCTGATCGACAACGAGGGGGACGACCGCTACTTCATCAAGAATCCAAAGAATTCACAGGGGTACGGCAATCCCCGTCGGGATTTCGGTTCCATCGGCTTGCTTATCGATCTGGGGGGCGCTGATCAGTACAGCGGCAACGGCCGCGACAACTTCTATTGGCGGACCGCCTCGAAGTGGGGAGGGGGAATGGATATTGAACTAACCCCGCCTGATAGTTCGGAAGAAAAGCAATGAACTGCAAATATGTGATTCCCGCTGCCACCTGGTGTCTGCTACTATTGGTAATGACGTACAGCCATGCTGCCGCTGATACGGAGCTTAATCGCAAGGTTGATTCGCTGTTTGTTATTGCCTCCTCGGGAGAGGTAAAGTATCGCGATATGGTAGAGCCGGCCAAGGATTCAATTGCGGCGATCGGCGCCGACGCGGTGCCGATTCTGGTGGACAAGTTCACCACCAAATCGGCCCGCGAACGCTGGACCATCATTAAGATACTGGAGAAAATCGGCTCGCCCGCCGTGCCGTACCTTGTCACGGCCCTGAAACGCCCCAACGGATTGGTGGTACAGAGAGTTTGCTGGGCGCTGGGGGATATCGCTGATACCGCTGCGGTTGATCCGCTCATAGGTGTGGCTTGCCACTCGCGCTGGCAGGTTCGAGATCAAGCAGTTGGCGCCCTGGGCAAGATCGGCGACCGTCGGGCTGACGAGGCAGCAGTCGTCGCCCTGCGTGATCCTATCGGCCAGGTGAGAAAGGCGGCGGTGGTCTCGTGCGGTAAACTGACTGTTGAAGGCTCGATTGAGCAACTGGTGCATATCCTGGGGGACGAGTTCTACGGCGCCCGGCTGGCGGCGGCAGAGGCCCTGCTCAAGATGGACACGGGCAAGGTGATGGCAGCTCTGGCCGATTCTATCGAGTCGGAAAACGGCTTTGTCGGAGACCTCGGCTGCTATATCCTCGGCCAATTCGGCACCGACGAGGCCATAGAACTGCTGATGACCCAGACGGAGTCCCCCGACACCGACCGGCGTGGCCACGCCGCCACCGCGATAATCAAAGCCGACCCCCAGGACAACTGCGGTTACCACCAGTTGTTGATCGACCGCGAGACCGACCGGCTGAACCGGCTGAAGATAGAGTCAGCCCGAAGCTCTGCGCAAGATGCCCGGTAGCAGTCTGCACAGCAAACTCAATCGCTTTCAGGGCGCCATACTCGGTGACAGGCCGACGCCTGTTGTGCAGGGCGTACCGGCCCGGTACCGGCAGATGGCAAAGGCCGTCGGTGGGAGGATTATTTCGGGTCATGCCGGCAGTTTCTGCTTAGTAAAGACACACTATTCCCGTCATCATTCTTATGGTCATTTGACGCTTGGGGATATTCCGGGCGACGGTGCCTTTCCTGTCTCGGCTTTTACACGGGAGGATGAGCCCGGCTTTGTTGAGCCCGCTTCGCTGCTGTTTATTGACACGGAAACAACCGGTCTCGGTGGAGCCGGAACGGTAGCCTTTCTGGTTGGGTGCGGCTCGGTCGTTGAGGATGGGTTTGAGGTGCGCCAGTACCTTATTCCGGACTACTCCGACGAGGCTGCCATGCTGGAGGCGTTGCTGAGTGAGTTCGATGACAGCAAGGTGATTGTCAGCTACAACGGCGCCGCCTTTGATCTCCCCCTGCTGCAAGACCGGATGATTATCAATCGCGTGGCGCGAGAGCTTGCTATGGACCGCCACTTGGACCTTCTGCATCCCGTCCGGCGCCTGTTTCGACGGCGGCTTGGCGACTGCCGCCTGGTCAATGTCGAAAAAGAGCTGTTTGGCTTGAAGCGTGACAACGATATCCCCGGCTACCTGATCCCCTCGGTCTACTTTGACTGGCTCTCCGAGCAGAATCCGGACCTGATGAGCATGATCCTTGAGCACAACAGATACGATATCGTTTCTCTGTACTATTTGGCGGCCTACCTGGCCCGCGCCTTTCAAACCGAGGGAGGGATACTCAAAACGATCGATGACTTGTATTCTCTGTCGCGGATATATGGGTGGCGCAAGCAAAACCACCGCGTCGTCGACTTGTACAGCCGCATCGATGCTCTGGGGAACAAGCCGCCGGCTGACGATGTCCTCCTGTTTCACGCGCTGGCATTCAAGAGAATCAGGGCATACGAAAAGGCGGTGGCGCTGTGGGAAGGGCTGTCTTGTGGCTCCTCGAAAGAAGGCTTTTGGGCCAACGTGGAACTGGCCAAGCACTATGAGCACAGAGTCAAAGATATTGAGACGGCCTATCAGTACGCCAAAAAAGCGGATGAATTGGCTCCCCAAAGTCGAAGACAGCGCCGGCTTCTGCACAAGAGGTTGCTTCGTTTGCAGTCCAAACTGAGCCGTTAACGGCTTGAAAAACCTAAACTTGCCACTTCTTATGGCCTATTAGAGGATAATAGGATGCAATCTAATGAGTATGACCTGTTTCAAAGAATCCTTGACGAGCTGGTAACAGTCTGTCATATCATTTTTTAGTTGTAGTGTGACGAATCGTAGATACCGTCTTTCAAGTCAAGGGCAGGAGTCCCCGACTCCTGCCTATTTCCGGCAGGTCTCGAAGAGACCTGCCCTGCCAATGTAGTATGACAATTAGAAACTCATATAACACAGCCTGTCCGTTCAGATAACTTGGCGCTCGGGAGAATAAATTTCAGGTCATATCATGCCGAGCGGAATCGAAGCACGGCAACATGACTTACGACAACCAGGTAACGATATTAGTGCCTGGAGAGAATCTCGGCTATTGCTTTGTTGACGGGTGAATTTTTGAAAAAGATTTTCCGGGTTGCCGGAAGGTTGTCTTTATATCCCTTGAGGGCGGCAATCGATTTCTTGTCACCAATATTGCCGAGAGACTTAACGGCCGCCAGCCGCAGTTCCTCTTTTGATACCTGACCGGCTGCCATCTTGGACAGCTCCTTATCATCTTCCAAAAGCCCGACCAGGTATGCCCTGGCTTCCTCGCCACCGATCTTTCCCAGGGCGCTCACCGCGCGCACCGCCACGGGCGGGTTTCTCCGAGCGAGATCAAACAACTGCGGGGCGATCTCCGGGGTACCGATCAGGCCGACGGCAATAACGGCGCTTTCCCGTATCTCCTTGACCGGATCATCAGCCATCAGGATCAGCAGGTCGCAGGCGTCTTCTCCGCCAATCTTTTCCAGAGCGCTGACAATCTCTCTTCTCACTCTGACATCGCTATCGTTGAGCCGCAGCCGGAGTGGCGGCATACCGCCCTGATCTCGAAGGGATCCCAGGACAAAAAGTGAATTGCGAACGACATACCACTTGCTGTCGGGCAGTTCGTGCCGACCGCTCTCCCGTTCGAACATGTCGTCGTCCATCAGGATCCGGGCGAACACTTTCAGAGAAGCTTTTCCCAGCTCAGCCAGTACCTTCAACGACTGCTGCCGGACCTGCCTGATCGGGTGCGAGATTATGGATGAGAGTTCGACGGCCACTTCTTCAGAGCCGATCGAAATCAGGACCTTGCGGATGTGACGGGATGTTTCATGGTCATTCCGGATCATATTGTCCACCAGAGCCTGGACCACTTCACGCTGACTGAGGCATTCGAACGCCTTTTTCACCGCCATCGAGTCGTAGACCGCTACGTCACCGTCATACTGGCGCCGCTGTGCCATGGCGTCGGCCAGCCGGGCCATCAAGTCAAAACGACGGCTGACCAGGCACTTCTCGAGCAGGGCTCGGAGAACCTCCGAGTATGAAAAGGTCTCTTTTCGCTGAGTAAGGTCGGTCATTGCCCGGTCGACAGTGGCCTCGAACACCTGCGCGTCGGCAACGAGGTCCAGCGGCGCAATGGAGCACAGCAGAAGCTGCAAGGCACGCTGGCGAATGCCGCCATCGGGAGAGACAAGAGACTGCAGCAGATCAAGCATAATGTCGGTAGCTTTTGCGCGCTGTCCCGTTTTCAACAGACGTTGAAAGGCCTGGCGGTACTCGTCGGTCTCGTATTCATGGTTTTCAGGAAGGAAAAGTCGTTGCAACAGTTTGTCGATCTGTTCACTCGAGGCGACGCGTATGGCGCCTACCGGAGTGCTGAGCTCCTTCGCAGCCTCGGCGGGCAGCTTGTTCGCACTGAGATACCGTTCCAGTTCTGCAATGATATCGTATCGCTGCGGATGGTAATCAACAAGGCTGTAAAGCGACCGGTAGGAATCCAGGAGGCTCGCTTTCTTTTTATCATCATCAGGTAAAGTGTTTAATTGCCGGGCGAGGTCTGTTAATGTCTTGGTGATGTCCTCGGAGGGAAGAGCGGCAAATTTCTCCGGCAGCAGGTATTCAATTATACCGAGGGTGAAATCAATGCCTCGTTCATCCAGCGCCGTCTGTCCCCGGCGGTTGATATCGGCCAGCGTCTCCAGTTTGTCACCAAGCTGCTGCCAGGCGATGGTTCTCACGCTGAGATCGCTATGGCTGTCCCCTCGATACTTCTTCTGAGACTCGAAGAACTTGAAAGCTCTCTCAGAGTTTACTTCGATACTAGTGATATTATTCTTTTCAAGGTACGTGCTCAACAGGTTTTCATGGCTGGACAGATCGACCCTTTTGACCAACCGATCGACAAACCCGGCGAATTCCGTCATTGTGAGACGCCGGTCGAACAGCACCGCTTCCGTTTCGAGGATTTGCATATACCGGACTACCTCATCGGTGAGCAGGCTCTGTTTGAGCCGGATGTTGAGAGCGTACAAAAGGCCGCCGTACAGGTTGAGATTGACATGATTGAGGAATCTAAAGATTTCATCCAGGGCGAAAAAGGGCTTGTCAATAGCCTTCATTCCCATGGGATGGTCGGAGCCGTAAATAGATACCTTGCGGCAGGCCATAGCCAGCTCACGGATAAAACCATGGGCCAGCCCGTTCAGGCTGGTGGCCAGGGTTGACTCATTGATTGACTTATATGACTTACTCATCTTTCCCCCCGAAGCAAATTATCATTCCCGATTCTGTTGCGACATATACGCGGTCGCCATCCGCCACCGGCGACCAGGCCACCGCGCCGTTGAGTTGCCGTTGTTCGATCAATCTCCCGTCGGCGGCATCGAGTGAAAACAGTTTCCCTCCCATCGTTCCTACCAGGACATAGCCTCCGACCACGGTAGCCGAGGCTTTGACCACTTCACCGGCGTCGAACTGCCATAGTATCTGCCCGTCGGCGGCGTCAAACGCCACCAGTTCGCCGCCGCTGTGGCCGACAAAGAGACGCCCGTCAGAGACTGCCGGTGTTGTCCAGATCGGCCCGTTTAACCGGTTGTCCCAGACGATCCGGCCATCTTCGGGATCAATCCCATAGACGTGACCAAACATGTCGGTGGCATATACCATGGTTGACACGGCTACGGCGCTGACCATCGGACCGTCAACTTCCACCCGGTAAAGTTCGGAACCGTCAGTTGGAGAAATCACGTATAACGTCCCATTATCGCAGGGCTGGAAAACCCTGCCGTTTGCAAAGCTCGGCGGAGCGGCAAAGCCGCCTTCGGCTTCAAAGGTCCATATCAAGCTTCCCTCTTCAAGCCGGTAGGCCGTCAGCCTGCCGTCCGTTGAGCCAATTATCAGCTTGTTACCTACTATTATCGACCCGGCGGAGACGTCCTTTATGTGTCTTTTCCAGAGCTGTTTGCCGGAGCGAAGGTTGACGCAGCGGAGCCAACTCTTACGGGGCGAGGTGGCGAAAAAGGCCAGGCTGTCGTGGACGACAACGCCGGTCTGGGCTGCCCCATGAGATTTGATATAACCCTCCTTTTCACCGGTCAGACCGTCGTAAAACCGTATCTTGTTTTTTGTCCCCGGGTACACCAGAGACCCGTGGTACACGGACAGGGGCCCGGCTGGTTTTTCACCCCGCTTGCGCTCCCAGATGATGTCCAGTTTTCCGTTAAACGTCCCCTCATGCACGCTCCCTCGTGAGGAGAGGTCCCCCCGGTGAAACGGCCAGGGCGAGGGGCGGGATAAATCTTCTTCCGCCAGTCTATACTGGGGAGAGCACGAGAGAGCCAACGGCACGACGACCAATAGCCCGATTAGAAGCCTTTGATACCATTTCGCTTTCATAAATAAAGAATTTCCGTGGTCGGCGTACGTCCTCGTGCGCCGACTTCTCTGTGGGACGCGGCAGACGGGGAGAGGCTGTCCCAAAAGGTGACCATTTTGACTCGCGTAGAGCGGGGGCTTGCCTCCCGCCTGTGGACGGCGGACGTAAAGCCCGCCGCTACGCGGAGTTTGTAGATTAAGACTTTTTGTGTTACAATGACTAATGCGGCTGTAATCGACTTATGAGACAGCCT
>SDBT01000041.1_pt1 | contig 146134 bp, 124 predicted proteins | sample 2277101 | NCBI WGS metagenome assembly SDBT01 (sample SAMN10404973, study PRJNA504765) | marine sediment metagenome | isolation source: marine sediment core GS10_PC15, 103 cmbsf | place: Arctic Ocean: Southern Knipovich Ridge | collected 2010
CCTTGTCGACTATCTCTATTTCGATGGCCCGGCCCCACCGGTGTTGGAGGCGGCCGACGTGGACGGTTCCGGCGGCGACCCTAACGTTGGCGACCTGACCTATTTAGTCGATTACCTGTTCCACGGGGGCCCGGAGCTCAATTGCCCCTAAACGTCACCCCCGGCCGCCCCCCGGGAGGTGAAAAAAGAGAGTGAATTAAAGAAGGACCCACGATAGAAACTATTAAGTCATGAAGAATAAAGCAGCCCTGATTTTGTCCGTGCTGGTTCTATTCAGCGCGGCCTTGCCAGCAAACGGTGCGGAATATTACTTCAAGTTTATTATCCAGTCCCACGATGAGTTGGGCAAGCTTACCAGAGTAGTCTCCATCGACAACGTGAAGGATAACATTGTCTTTGCGTACGCCAACGATGAGCAACTGGAGAAGTTCGCAACGCTCGGTTACGACTTCACTATTTTGCCCCATCCGGGAACGCTTATTTCCCCGGTCATGGCCACCGACAAGCGGGATCTGCTTGATTGGGACTCATACCCGACGTATGAAACCTACATCGACATGATGTACCAGTTTGAGACGGACTACCCGAACCTGTGCCGGGTGACGAATATCGGCTATTCGGTACAGGGCCGCGAGATCCTCTTTGCCAAGATTTCGGCCAATGTCGATGCCGAGGAAAACGAGCCCGAGGTGATGTACACCGCCACCATGCACGGCGATGAGACAGTCGGATATGTGCTGATGCTGCGCCTGATCGACTCCTTGCTTTCAAGTTATGGTATCGACCCCAAGGTAACTAACATGATCGATAATATGGAAATCTGGATCAATCCGCTGGCCAATCCCGACGGCACCTATCACGGCGGGAACCATACGGTCTATGGTTCCATCCGCTACAACGCCAACTGGGTCGACCTAAACCGCAACTTCCCCGACCCCGACGAAGGCCAGCATCCGGACGGCAACCCCTGGCAGCCGGAAACGGTGGCCATGATGAATCTTGCCGACTCGCATAGATTTATCATCTCAGCCAATCATCACGGCGGGGCGGAGGTGGTCAATTACCCCTGGGATACCTGGCCAAGGCGGCACGCCGATGACGACTGGTTCCAAGATATATGCCACGAGTATGCCGATTCAGCTCAGACCTACAGCCCCCCTGGGTATATGGATGGCTTCAATGACGGCATCACCAACGGCTGGGACTGGTATACGATAGCGGGTGGCCGCCAGGACTATATGAATTACTGGCAGGGATGCCGCGAGGTTACGATAGAACTGTCCAACACGAAGCTGCTTCCAGCGAGCCAACTGCCGGCCCACTGGATTTACAACAGAATCTCCTTTTTGAACTATCTCGAAAATGCGCTGTACGGGATCAAAGGAATTGTTACCGACTCCACCACCGGCCTGCCGGTATCAGCAACGATATCCGTCCTGAATCACGATGAGGACAGCTCGGAGGTTTACACGGACCCCGATGTCGGCGACTATCATCGTATGATCGAGGGGGGTGTCTATGATTTGCGCTTCAGCGCAAAGGGTTATATTCCCAAGACGGTATACAGCATAGTAATCGCTGACGGCAGCGTCACGATCGTTGATGTGCAGCTGCGGATTTTATCGTCTGAACCGATCCTGGAGTTCGTTGGACACGACGCTGGCGCTGTCGACCCGAGCGACACGGTGGCGATGAACATCACTTTAGTCAACAGCGGCGGTGGTGAGGCCACCGGCGTCATCGGTACCTTGTCGACCCAGGATTCTTTCGTCACGGTCACGCAAGATATTTCCACCTATCCCGCAATCCCGGCTGTAGGTGGAACCGGCGTCTCGACCACGCCGTACGAGTTCATTGTTTCCTCGTTGTGTCCGCTTGAACATGAGGTGAGCTTTACCCTGTCGGTAACCGCCGACGGTGGCTACAACGACAGTGTAGCTTTCAGCCTGATTGTCGGCCAACAGATCGAAGATTTTGAAACGGGTGACTTTAGCGCCTTTGCCTGGCAAATGAGCGGCAATCAACCCTGGATAGTCAGCGACGTTATCGTGCACGAGGGTACGTACGGCGCCAGATCAGGGTCCCTTATGGACAACCAATCCTCAACCATGTCGGTAACTCTTGAGGATTTGCAGGGGGGTGAAATCTCTTTCTACTACAAAGTCTCCTCAGAGTCGGGGTGGGATTACCTCAGATTTTACATTGACGACGACCAGCAGGGAGAGTGGTCCGGTGAGGTAGACTGGACGGCAGCGACATATTCCGTTCCCGCCGGTACCCACACATTCCGATGGACTTATAGTAAGGATGGTTTGGTGACAGAGGGCAGCGACTGCGGCTGGGTTGACTATATCGTGTTTCCCCCTGCCAATCCTGACCCGGATGGTGATGGTATCCCCACGGCCACTGATAACTGCCCGACCGTGTACAATCCCTTCCAGGAAGACCTCGATGCTGACGGAGTAGGGGATAGCTGCGACAACTGTATCGACGTTCCCAACCCTCTGCAGGAAGACAGTGATGGGGATGGCATCGGCGACGCCTGTGACTTTATCTGCGGCGATGTTGACGGGAGCGGCGGGTCGGCGAACGTTGGAGACCTGACCTACCTTGTTGATTACTTGTATTTTGATGGTCCGCCGCCACCGACTATGGGTGCCGCCGACGTCGACGGCTCGGGTGGCGATCCAAACGTAGCTGATCTGACATATTTGGTCGATTATCTGTTCTTCGGTGGCCCAGCCCCGATTTGTAACTGAAATTCACGAGGGGCAGGTCTCTGCATCCTTATATAAAGTAAAAGGCAGAACCGGTCAGGGGAGAGGGTTGAATGCTGTTTGCTTTTAATTCGGCTGAGCTTGTGTTTGCGTATATGAATTTCTTATTTGTTACAATATAAAAATGAGGCCGACATAAAGATGACAGTCGCTTCTTGCGCGGCGAACGCCGCGTCTCAGATGGAGTCGGCGCACGTGGAGAGATTGTCCCAAAAGGCGCTATACTGTCGTCTTAACGCATCGGCGCCTACGATGACCAAGAGAATGGCATGTATTAAAGGGAGGCATCCTCAAACTTGTTTGGAGATGTTCTTAGTGACGATGGTTGTTGTTATTGCATAAGAGACAGTTAAGTGGGAGTGGGGGAGGAGCATTTCCAAAACGAGTTTGGAGTGCAGTATAGTACCGCTCAGCATAAGCCCTCCCATACGGCACTCCCCTAAGCACCTCAATGTCTCTACAAGTTGTTATTGTCTAACACATTACAAGACATCCTGTCGAGACATAATCGGCCTTTTCTCACGTTACCACCACCAGCGTGGCTACGCTTATTGGACTTGCGTTGGGGGCAAGGGGATTGTATTTTATTGTCAGGTCGCTTGTTTGGCAGAAATGAGCGACTCCCCAGACTGGAGTTTGAATCTTGGAAAAAGATTATCACAATTGCAATGGGACAGGGTCGTATGTGGTCTTAGCGTCAGGAAAAGACTTTCATCAAGGGTGCTTAGGGAAAGCATCATGAAGTGTCTGATTATCGCGGCAGGAAAGGGCAGTCGGCTACGGCCGAGAGGCAACAGTAAACCCCTCATCCCGGTTTTGGGGGTACCTATGATCGAACGGGTTATCCGCTCTGCCCTTGAGGCGGGAACGGATGACTTTTATGTGATCACTGGATGTCAAGAGAAGCGCGTCCACGCATTCTTGGACCGTCTGTCCGACCGCCTGGGGGTAGCTATTACAACCATCGTTAATGAGGCTTGGGAAAAAGAAAACGGTCTGTCGGTGCTCAAGGCGCGGGATTTCCTGCGTGAACCTTTTCTCCTACTGATGGCGGACCATATCTTTGATCCGGCCATCCCCCGCAAGTTGATGGCGCTTTCTTCGTCCGATGGCGAAATCACTCTCGCCGTGGACGGGAATACCCACAATTCCGCCATTGACATGGGGGATGTAACCCGGGTAAAGACAGAAGGCGGAAAGATACTTAACATTGGCAAAGGCTTGACGGACTTCAACGGTTTTGACACTGGCATTTTTCTCTGCACCCCCGCCATATTTAGCGCGCTGGAGCGCTGCGTGGAAAAATATGGTGATGCCACCCTGTCCGGAGCAGTCCGCATTCTGGCCGCCGAGGGCCGGGCCAAGGCGGTTGAAACAAGTGGCTTCTGGATTGATGTCGATAATGAAGAGTCGTTAAAAAAAGCAGAAAGTAGACTTTTATCCACGTTAAAAAAGACCTCTGACGGTCCCATATCAAGATATTTCAACCGGCCCCTGTCAGTAAGGATTTCCCGCCAATTGGTTAAGCTTCAGGTCACTCCCAATCAGGTCTCAGTGCTAAGCTTTATTGTGGGTCTTGTAGCTAGTTTATGTTTTATCGTTGGCAATGCCATAATCGGGGCTTTCTTGATACAACTATCAAGCATATTGGATGGCTGTGATGGAGAAATAGCCCGGTTGAAGTATAGGCAATCTTCGTTAGGAGATTTTGTCGATGCCGTTCTTGACCGCTATGCCGATGGTTTTATCCTTTTTGGGATTTATTACTACTCGTTAACTAAAGTTGGCAACAGGGAAATACTCGGTATTTTCTGGAGTCCTTTGATTATTAGTACCATCTTTGTCTTAGCCATCTTAGGAAATTTGATGGTCAGCTATACCTCGGCAAAATCGGTGGTCAATTTTGGCTACCGTTACCGAGGAAATTGGATTGGAGCCGGAAAGGGTAGAGATGTAAGACTTCTTCAGCTTTTCATCGGTGGCATGATGACCTATTTTCATCCAATTTTTGCCTTGTTAGCCACACTAATTATAGCTATTCAGACTAATGTGATAGTATTATGGAGAACATTTTTGTCGTGGAGTCGGTTTCGCAAGAACAACTCTCTCATTTGAGGATAGGAGCATCGAGCGTTTATTGTTTGACTGATCTTCTGAGACTTTTTTCGCGAATCCGAGAAACAGCCTAAACCTGTGGGGAAAGTAAGTCGAAATCGTGAGAAAAGAGTACCTGGACCGGATGAACTATATCGCCTCTGTAGGGGGGCGAATGGCGCTCGACCTTATCTCCAATAGTTCCCCTTATCTAAAAGACGACAAGTCTGTTTCAACAAAAGCTGACATTGCAATATCAAAACTTGCACATAGCGTGATAGGTGATTTGCTCGCAACCCCTGACCATTTGTTGATTGATGAAGAAGATGCTAATAACATAGTATATCTTGATCGATCTTACTTGACTAACACCCCATTCATTTGGGCCATTGACCCAATTGACGGAACAAGGGCATTCTCAAATGGGATGCCTAATTTTGGGATATCGATAGGTTTGCTGAAAAACCTGAGACCATGGCTTGGCGTCGTGTATTTCCCAATGCTTGGTGAGCTATTCTATTCTGATGGGAATCAATCTTTCTTTGTCCAGAATGCCTTTACGGATCATGAAAAAAAGAGAGCTATTATTCCAGTTGAGCAGCAGGTAACAAGGCAATCAATATTTATCTGCAATGATTCCTTTTTTGAAAGGTTCGATTGGCACTCTACCAATTGTCAAATAATGAATCCTGCCTGTGCTGTTTTAAGTTTATGTTGGCCTGCTGTTGGTCGGGGCTGTGGCGCCTTCTTCGGTGCTCATATTTGGGATTTTGCAGGACCTTGGCCAATCTTTTTATCGGCAGGATTATCTCTTCGTTCCTATCAAACTGGCAAAGAGGTTGGGCAATTAGATATTGAACTATTTACCCGGGAGAGCAAAGATCCGTGGAAATTGAACGAATACTATATCCTTTCATCGGAGCCAAATTTTGCAATTCTCAGAGAACAAATAATACAAAAACATTAAATTCGAATCAGGAGCTTGAAATGTTTAGGCCGGTTAACCAGGTACTAAAGGAAGAGAAACCATGTGGGATTTGATAGCTTTGGCGGCGGGTTTAGGATTTGGCTTAATGGGGCTGGCCGCATACATCAAAACGAATCTTGAGGCCAGAAGGGATACCAAGGAGTACCAAATCAGAATAGAAGAGCTGGAGAGGATCGCCCGTAGTGGACAAAGAATAGATCCAAGAATCCTCATCAAAGAGGAGAAAGATCTTATTGACAGTGCTAAACATGAAATCTGGATTCTTGGCATTAACGCGTTAGGAGTTTTTCACGAGTCATTTGAAAATATTATCAGCTTAATAGAACGCGGTGGGAAAGTGAAGGTATTGTTGCTTGATCCTGAATCGGAAACATTCTACCGAAGAGAAGTAAAAGAGGAAGGCACCGGGAGGGAAAAGTCTGGGCGGTTAAAGGCGGAACATGTCGCTTCAGTCGCATATTGTAAAGACATTGTTCGTTTAAGCAACGAGAGAGACGCACTCGAACTAAGAGTGTACACTGAAGAGCCAGCAGTGGCACTTTTGGTGGCTGATCCCGAGGAGAATACAGGTATGATTCATATAAATGAATATAGCACAGAACTCACTAGAGGATATGCCGGCGCACATAGATACATTACAAAAAAACTACAAACCGACATCTTCCCGCAATGGCTGCAAAAATATGAAGTGCTTTGGAGTAGTGCTAGAAAGGTTGCCATGTACGAAATTGAGGAAAGGTAAGCTTATTATAGTCAGAAGTCAGAGGTTCTTGTCCTACAATTCGTTAAATCAGAATCAGAAAGCGGTGTAATCCCAACTCAAGCGGCTCCATACCTTTTTGAAATCCCTACTTCAAACAAGTTGCCGGTTACGAATTCTCCAGCGAAATCAGTGGCTTTCCACTGGCCTCTGGCTCCTATAGTATAGGACGCTTAGCGCCAGAGGCTATGACGCCTTTTCCTGATTCCTAAAGCGCGCACAAGTCGCTTCGTTACCCTGCCTCCACGCGAGTATTTCAGACACTGCTTGTAAACCTCCGGGGTGATGGTAATAGGGAAATCTTCGATTACTCCTCGGAGAGTTGGTATTCGGCCAGCTTGTTTCTGATAGTTCTGGTAGTGACACCGAGCGCCTCGGCTGCTCTCGTTTTGTTACCGTTGAACTTCTCGAGGGTTTTGAGGATGAGGTACTTGTTTCCTTCCTCAAGTTTCATGGGGACCCGCAAGGGCGGCAGTTCATCGGCAATGCGACCGAGGGCCAAATCAGCCGGAAAGTCGTCCTCGTTCAAACGGTCGTGTTTGGTTGTCACTACCGCTCTCTCGATAAGGTTTTCCACCTCTCTGACATTTCCCGGCCAGTGGTATTTCATCAACAGCCCCAGCGCTCCCTGATCAATCCCCCTGATGCTCTTATCGTTTTCCCGGTTGTATTTGTCAATAAAATGGTGGACCAGAAGGGGAATGTCTTCTCGGCGCTCTTCGAGGGAAGTCAGGTGGATGGGGATGACATTGAGCCGATAAAACAGGTCCTCGCGGAAACGGCCCTTGTTAATCGCTTCCTTCAGGTTCTGGTTTGAGGTGGCAATCAAGCGTATGTCAACCTTGATGGTGGCGCTGGAGCCGATCCGTTCAAACTCCCGCTCCTGGATTACACGCAGCAGTTTGGATTGCAAGTTCAGCGGCATCTCTGATATTTCATCCAGCAGCAGGGTGCCGCCGTCAGCCAGCTCGAACCGTCCCCGGTTGGTCTTCTTGGCATCGGTAAAAGCGCCTTTCTCGTATCCAAACAGCTCAGCCTCAACCAGGTTCTCCGGTAGCGCGGCGCAGTTCAGTTTGATAAAGGGGCCGTCTTTGCGGTTGGAGGTATAATGTATCGCCCGTGCCACCAGTTCCTTCCCGGTACCGGAGGCGCCGGTGATCATGATCGTCGAGCGGGCGTCGGCGATCGACTGAATCAAATCAAAGACCTCGGCCATCACCTTTGACTTGCCGACCAGATTTTGAAACCGGTGCGTCAGGTCCTTGCGGAGAACTTCATTTTCCGACCTGAGTCTGAGAATCTCGCTCACCCGGTTGAGAACGTGCTCCACCGTCTCAGGCATAATCGGCTTGAGCAGGAAATCATAAGCCCCCATCTTTATCGCCTTGACTGCGTTTTCTACCGTTCCGTAGGCCGTGATCATAACCACCAGTGTCTCTGGGCTTAGTTTCCTGATGTTTTCCAAGAGCGCCAGGCCATCCATTTCCTCCATCTTCAGGTCACTCAGAACAATGTCGAACGAGCGGTCATTGAATTTGGCTATCGCTTCCTCACCCGAGTGGGCTGCAAGGCATTCATAACCGGCACGGGTAATAGTTTCTACGAGAACTTCACTTACCAGCGTATCATCGTCTACAACCAACACGGAATACTTCATTTTGAGCGCTCCCTGACTACACCATCTATTTTAGCCGGCATAAGAAGGCGGAAGACAGCACCGCCTTCAGGGCCGTTTTCAGCAATAATGTCTCCTCCATGAGCTTTCATAATCTTCCACGCTACCGCCAGCCCCAGACCACTACCCTCTTTCTTAGTGGTGAAAAAGGGAGCCAAAACTTGGTCGATATGTTCCGGGTCGATACCGGGACCATTGTCGGAAACGGAGGTCTCGACGACGGTTTCATCCAGACCAAGCAAAATCCGTTCGGCATACTGAGCAACCGCCTTCTGACGCGGTAAACGACAAGTCCGAATTTCGATCTTCCCCTCCCCGGAAAATGCATCGACAGAATTCAACAGGATGTTAAATAAGACCTGGCGCATCAACAGCCGGTCAAGAAGCAGCCTGATCGGTCCTTCGGGCGAACTGCTTGGCGAGTGAAGCAGGATATACGTACGGTCTGCCTTTTGAGGAAATTCCCGCCGAAACTGTTCGATGGTAGCTTTCAGAAAATCGTCATAGATGACTTCCGTCCGGTTGACTTCCTCTAACCTCGTGTAGTTCAGCAGGGTTGTGACGGTTTCGTTCAGGCTGTTGACACCACTAATTATTTTGCCGGCCAGTTTTCTTTTGGGATCCGATGGGTCCATCTCCTTTTCCAGAAGCGAAGCAAAACCGACAATCCCCGAAAGGGGGTTGCGTACCTCGTGAGCAATGGTGGCCGCCATCTCGCCTAAGGCCGCCAGGGTGTTCAGGCGGGCAATCTCCTGCTCCATCTTTTTTATCTTGGTCAGATCCTGAAAGACTTCCACCGCCCCGATAGAGCGGCCCTCGTCATCCTTCAAAATGGCAGTCGAGACCGACAGATGGAGCCTGGTTCCATCGGCCAATTTGATCTTCTTTTCAACTGAGGTAACTTCCCGACCGCTTTCTGCCGCCCGCAAGGCATTGGCATCCACGGGATGGCCGGGGATGATCGTATCTCGATAAAGCTTTCCCAGCGGTTCGCCGGGAGGTATGCCTAAGATCAGAGAGGCGGCCGGGTTAAAATGAGTAATCCGTCCGCTCTGGTCAACGGCAATAACACCGGCTGAAATCGAGTTTAGAATCCCGTTGAGAAAACCGGTTGCGGCAAGATTGCGCTCGGTTAGCTCAACAAGTTTTTTATTGGCTTGAGCAAGCCTCTCATTCTGCTCGGAGAACTCGTCTTCAAGCTCTATGTATCTACGCTGCAAGGAGTTGATTATCCGGCTGAACGAAGCATACGACTCGGTAAATTTCGACACTTCGTCCGTATCAGCGACCGGATCACAAAGAGTTCTTTTAGTATCATCCATGATAAACCTTAGCCATCTATCAGTAAAGTTATAAAACCAACTGTAGTGGTTTCAACAAAAATATTTCTCAAAAATAGCTGACAATTTCGGACGAAACATTGCCTGTTGTCTCAGGTCTTGCCCGGCAACTGCCGGATGTGACCTGACGTTTCTGCCTTGCTGCGGCTGCGCCGCTGCCGGGTCATTCGCCAAAGGCGAACAAGACCCAACAGAACAGAAAAAGACTCTTGATCTACTTGACCGTCGGACAGACACCCTGCGCCGCCGAGGAACGACATGGCTCGGACATTCCCTGGTGATAGCCTTTGAACTCTATCAAAAAGGTGGTTCCCTCCCCGAGCTGGGAGTCGACACTTATATTAAGCTTGAGGGCTGAACATATCCGGTGTACGATCGACAGCCCCAGCCCGCTGCCCTGCTTCTTTGTCGAGTAAAACGGCTGGTATATTTTCTTGAGGTCTTTTTCGGCGATGCCCGGGCCGTTGTCCTGAACATACAATTCTACCATCTCGGAGGCGCTGTCGGCTGCCAGTCTGAAGGTGAGTTCGCCCGCGTTCCCCTCAAAAGACTCGCAGGCATTGACGGCGAGATTCAAAAGGAGCTGCTTTATCAAGTCCTCGCTGCCAATGACGTACACAATAGACTCATCCGCCTCAAAATTGATTCGAATATTCGGCGTGAACGATTCATGGTGATGAAGAATCTGTAAAACTTCATTGATAATATGGCACAGCTCAACCTTGGTGAAGGCCGGGCAGTCAATTCGGGCATACTGCAAGAACTCGCTGAGAATCCGGCTGAGGCGGTGCGACTCCTTGACAATCAACTCCATAAGCCTGGCGTTGTCGCCGGAGACCGGGACCTCACTTTTCAACACTTCCACCGAACCCGAAATCGAGGCCAGTGGATTGCGTATTTCATGGGCTATCGAGGCCGACAGCTCACCGACCGCGGCCAGCCGATCGGCAGTGCGGACTTTCGCTTCCAGCTGTTTGGCCTCGGTCAAATCGGAGAAAATGGCTATCACACCGCGCAGCGACTGATTCTCTTCGGTCAGAACTGACGTTGAAACGCCGAGCGGAATTAAAACGGAATCGTTGTCAGTGATCTCAATTTCTTTTCGCGGGTGGGCGGTACCATAACGAATCCCCTCCATCAGGCTCTCGGCAAGGTGGGGCATGCGCTCAGCGAAAACTTCCTCGCAATACATTCCTTTGACTTGTTCTTCCCGGTAGCCGAGAATCCGTTCCGCCGCCCGGTTGAAAAATATAATGCGCCCCTTGGCGTCTATGGTCAACAGCCCGGAGTTCAGGTGGCGCAGGATGTCGTCGGTTTCCAGCCTTGCCCGTCTGAGCGCCCGTGATGTATCAGCCAGTTGTCTGCTCTGGTCTTTCAGGCGTTCAGCCAGGTAACCGGAGATAAACGCGATCAGATAGAAGATGAGGATATGTAGGAAAATGGCATAGAAAATACTGTCTCGAGCGGCGAATATTGTCTTAAAAGCTCTCAGTGAGAGACCGGGGTCGGCGCCGCTACTCAATCCCAGCCAGATAATGAAGGTGTAGGCCAATGAGACCACTGAGGCGACGACGAGGGTTCCTACCAAACGGTAGGCCAGCGCAGCCGAGACGATAGTGAGAAGAAACAGGGCCGAAAAAGGGGAGTTGACGTTGCCGGTGGCGTAAATGATCCCCGATTCAAGGACAATCTCGAAGAAGAATTGCAGCGCCGTGACCGTCGCCGTTGCATTGGCCAGACGCCGACGTCGATCCAGCGCCAGCAGAAGGGTCAGCGCCAGGGTAAGAGCAGAATAGAGAACAAACCAGAGGCGCAGAAACTCCGGATACCGCATCCAGAAAACAACGACTGAAAACAGAATGATGAAGGAGCCAAGCCGAAGGGGTATGAACCAGCCGAGTCGTTTTGCGCGCTCTATTTTTTCCATCAAAAAGGAACGGCGCTGGTAAGGCGCCGTTAGCCGTTATTTCATGTTTCCCTCTTGCGCAGACGTCGCATCCCAAGGGCCTTATATCTTGCCGATAATGTCAAACATCGGCAGGTACATAGCCACCAGGATTCCCCCAATGACAATACCCATGAGCACGATAATGATCGGTTCGATTATCGACGTCAGCGCCGCGACGGCGTCATCGACTTCTTCGTCGTAGAAATCGGCAATTTTATTGAGCATCTCGTCGAGTCCGCCGGTCTTTTCACCAACCGAGATCATCTGCGTAACCATGGGCGGAAAGACTCCGGACTCCTTCAAAGGCCCCGTAATGGTGTCACCCTCGGCGATGGCCAACACGGACTTGTTGATGGCGTTGGCAATAACCAGGTTGCCGGCGGTCTTGGCGGTAATCTCCAGAGCCTCAAGGATGGAGACACCTGAGGCCAACAGCGTTCCCAACGTTCTGGTGAACCGAGCAACGGCCGACTTGCGCACCAGGTTACCTAATACCGGCATCACCAATAGCGCCTTGTCAGTCATGAGAGCTCCGGTAGGCGTCCGTTTCCACCAAAGAAAGATGCCCACCAGACCTAAAGTACCGAAGAACAGGTAAAGGAAATTCGCCTTGAGGAAATTAGAGATTTGCAGCACCACCTGGGTCGGCATCGGAAGTTCGGCGTTGAGGCCACCGAACATGCTGGCGAAGACGGGCACAATAAACGTCAGCATAGCGATAGTCACCGCCACCGCCACGACCACAATGACCGCTGGGTAGACCATGGCGCCTTTGACTTTGCGGATGAGCTTGTCCGCCTTTTCACGATACACTGCCAGCCGCACCAGGATGGCATCCAGGGCTCCGCCGATCTCGCCGGCTTCGACCATGTTAGTGTACAGGGTGTCAAAGATCTTGGGGTGACGAGCCATCGCTTCCGAAAGGGTAGAGCCTCCCTGCACCGCCTCTTTGACTTGCGCCACGATCTTGACCAGCTCCTTGTTTTCCATCTGGGCGGTAAGGATCTCCAGGCACTGCACCATCGGCAGCCCGGCGCCGATCATGGTGGCGAACTGACGCGTGAAGCGTGAGATGTCAATCTTCTTAACGCCGGTGCCGATTCTGATCTGGATTTCGGGAGCCTTTTTGCTGATCGACTTGACCATGATGCGATTCTGCCTGAGCACCCGCTCCACATCGTGCTTGCTTTTGGCTTTCAACTGGCCCTGGACAGCGGCCCCCGCGAGGGTCTTGCCTTTGTATTCAAAAACTGGCATCAGCTTGATCCTTCCTCAACCTACATGTTATGAAAAAGCCGGCGTCTTCTGGCGTGACAGGATTTCGCCCAACTCCTGTGGGTTTTGGCTGTAGCTCATGCCGTCGTTGAGAGAAATCTTTCCCGCCAGGTACTGTTCCGCCAGCGATTGGTTCATCGTTTTCATGCCGTATTTTTGACCTGATTGCATCATCGAATACATCTGGTGTATCTTGTCATCCCGAATGAGGGCACGAATAGCCGGAGTGCATACCATGATCTCCAGCGCCAGCACCCTCCCGCCGCCGATTTTCGCAATGAGCGTTTGAGATATAATCGCCTGCAGTGAGAATGACAACGAGATGCGAATTTGCTCCTGCTGGTTGCTCGGGAACGAGTCCACAATGCGGTTGATCGATTCGGCCGCCGAGTTGGTGTGGAGGGTAGCGAAGGCAAGATGTCCCGTCTCAGAAATGGAGAGGGCCGCCTCGATTGTTTCCAGGTCGCGCATCTCACCCACGAGGACAACGTCAGGGTCTTCGCGCAGCGCGTACTTAAGAGCCGCCGCAAACGAGTTCGTGTCGGAGTACACCTCGCGTTGGTTGATCAGGGCCGTCTGATGACGATGCAAATACTCGATAGGGTCCTCTACCGTGATGATATGCACCGGCCGTTCCCTGTTGATCTTGTCTATTATAGACGCCAACGTGGTCGATTTGCCCGATCCGGTCGGCCCGGTAACCAACACCAGTCCCCGCGGCAATTTGGCAAAGTCGGCAACGATCCTGGGTAAGCCGAGCTCCTCGAACGATCTGATTTTGTATGGAATCTGGCGCAGCGCAACAGCGACATTTCCTCGCTGCATAAACAAGTTGCAACGGAAACGACTCATCTTTTCGATACCAAACGAGAAATCCAGTTCCGAGTTCTGTTCAAATTTCAGTTTCTGTTTTTCGTTAAGCATGGAGTAGGAGAGTTTCTTAGTCTGTTCGCTGGTGAGGAAATCGAAGTTCAGTCGCTGCAATTTTCCGTCAACCCTGACGACCGGAGGAGATCCTACCGTAAGATGCAAATCGGAGGCACCCATTTTAACCATCTGTTCCAGCAGTTCTCTCAGTGTATACATCTATAGCTCCCGACAGTGGTAATTATTCTCAGCTTGTACAGGTTCATATCTTGTAATAGTATCGGATTTTGGAGCCAAAACCTTGACCCAAATTCGAAAGGTCGGTTATTGTAACCCATTGAAGGACAATGGGGTGCGTTTGGTCAATAACAGGCGTTAGGCGGTGGAGACGGCAAAGACCTCATCCAGATCAATCAGCCCCTGCTTCATCTTTTCAATGGCGCTCATGCGCAGGCTGAACATCCCCTCTTCTATAGCCGCCTGTCTTATTTCGGTGTCGGCCGCCTTTTCTAAGATCAGCTTCTCTATCTGCGGGCTGATCGGCATGACTTCAAAGACGCCGGTTCTGCCGGCCTTGCCGGTATCGTTGCATTCGCGGCACCCCACCCCTCGAAAGGCTCTGATGTTTCGCATCAACTCTTTTGGGGCGTTTAGGCTTTCCACCTGCTGTTGGGTTAGATTTATCTCTTCCTTACACGACTGGCAAATCTTGCGCGCCATGCGCTGGGCCATGATCAGCCTGGTAGCCGAGGCGACGAGGTAATAGGGGATTTCCATGTCAATGAGACGATTAATAGACGAGGGCGCATCGTTGGTATGCAAAGTCGAAAAGACAAGGTGACCGGTAAGAGCGGCCCGGATGGCTATCTCGGCCGTCTCGGTGTCACGAATCTCGCCCACCATAATGATGTCCGGATCCTGTCGCAGGAATGACCGCAGTGCCCTGGCAAACGACATCCCGATGTCGGAGCGCACGGCTACCTGATTGATGCCGTCAAAGTTGAACTCCACCGGGTCCTCAGCCGTCATGATGTTCACGTCGACTGTGTTCAACTGTTTCAACGCCGAATAAAGAGTGGTCGTTTTACCCGAACCGGTGGGCCCGGTAACCAGGATGATACCGAAGGGAAGATGGATCGCCTTATCGAATTTTGTCAAATCGTCTTCTCTGAACCCAAGCTTGGTCATATCAACCATGAGCGCCAGCGGGTCCAGAATTCGCATGACGACTTTCTCGCCGAAGATGGTAGGCATCACCGACACACGCAAATCAATGGTGCGCCCGCCTGTTTTCACCTTGATACGACCGTCCTGAGGAAGGCGCCGTTCGGAGATGTCAAGGTCAGCCATGATCTTCACGCGAGAGACGATAGCCGCCCGGTACTTAAACGGCAGGGGGGCCATTTCCCGCAGGTCACCGTCGATACGATAACGAACTCGTATCCGTTTTTCATACATTTCAAGGTGGATGTCGGAGGCACCCATGCGGATGGCGTCACTGACAATTGAGTCCACCAGTTTTACCAGCGGTTTGTCCTGGATCGCCGAGAGCAAATCTGATTCCGTGGGAATATCTTCAGCCTCGACAACTTCCAGGTCCGAATCTTCTTCAAGCCCCTTGACGATTTCCGACAGCCCGCCGCTGTCGTCATAATAGGCTTCTATAGCCTTCTCGATAGCGTTTTCCGGAGAGATCACGGGCTGGACGACATAGCCGGTAATAAACTTAACGGCATCAAGGACGTAAATGTTGTTGGGGTCGCTGATCGCAACCAGCAGCGTCTTGCTGATTTTCGAGACAGCAATAACCTTAAACTTGCGGGCAATATCCAGCGGTATCAGCTTGACGACCTCGGGATTCAACTCGATATCATCCAGCCGAAGGGCGCCGATTTTCAGGTGCTTGCCAATAAGTTTGGCAATGTCATCCTCGGAGTCCACCGCCCCGATTTTTACCAGGGCGCTTTCATATTTTTCTTTATTGTCTTTGGAGTAAGCAAGCGCTTTGTCGGCTTGCTCCTGAGTGATCTTACCGGCGTTGACTAATATCGCTCCGAGTTGTGAAGACATAGCCTGCTATCCGTATCTTGCTCTGAGCTTATGACCATTAAGCATGCCCGCTTCGGTTGAAGCCCTCAAGCCGGATTAATCCTGAAAAATATCGTCCAGTTTGTCCTGGGCCTTATCGGCGAAGTCATTGGAAACGGCGGAAGCTGCTTTGGCCTGAGAGTTTTGGTCAATCTCATCAAATATCTTGGTCAGCTCGGCGGCCGTTTCTTTGGCACACAGCCGCACCATGCCGATGGTCGTGCGATCGTCAAAGATAACCACCAGAATAGATCGCTCACCTATCAGGCACATATGGATGTGGTCCTTTTTCCCCTGGTGGAACAAAACGGAAAACTCCGGTTCGCCCACCAGCCGGGCGATCTCTTTGGTCGATGCGAAGGATCCCGCCAGTAACGCGGCTAGGGCAGTGGTATCAAGCGAATGCGTGAAACCCTGACGGGTAATCAGGTGGCCGTCTTTGTCGACCAACAGGGCACACCTGGCCTCGGCGCTCTGGAGCATTCTCGCTATGATCGCTTCGATCCGGATTATCTCTTCTTCATAAATGATGAAATTATCGTTAGCCATTTTCGCCTCCGCAATGTTACGTTATCCCAAACAAGCGCTTAAAGAAACCTCGCCTCTTTTTCCGGCTCCGCCGCCGTATAGCAGGAGCCATGATGGGCGTTCCCGCTCTTTCCGACGGGTCTTCTTTATCAGCTCTGTCGGGTTTTATTAGTTTCTGTCCTATTGATGCTTCAGCCGGTTCCTCCCTCTGAACGGGAGAGAACGTTGTCGGCGAAATTTTCCTTTGGCTCTCTTCTTCTTTTTCACTGCCGGGATAGGGCCGGTATTGATAAGAAGCGGGCACGGCGCCCCTTTCCGAAGCGTCAACGTCGGTCGTCTCAGCAGGCGAGACTTCAGGGGTCCTTGCTATTGGCGGTGATTCGAGCGGGGCTGTTGGTGCAGACCCTTCTGCCGGAGACGGGGGAGACGGTGCGCCGGCAGCCACTGTCACCGGTGGCGGTTTTTCCGGCCTCGACTCGGAAGCAGCAGATAGTCCGGAAGCGCCGGTGGCGGCAAGGGCTGAGGCAGCAACAGGAGTGCGACGTTCAACCTCCGCCGGCCTGGGCCTGGGAGCGCTGCTGGATTTCGCCTTGTCCAGGACCAGTTTGATAATCAGTTTGAGCGTATCAAACACCCCGTTGCCGATTGTCGCCGAGGCTCCAAAGAATGGCCAGTCTCGTGGATTGAGCTTGGCGTTCAACTGCTCGACCGGCATTACACCCGGCAGATCCCGCTTGTTGTACTGGATAACCAGAGGCACGTCGTTAATGTCGTAGCCGTACTCTTTGAGGTTCTCCTCAAGGTTGACCAATGACTCGATGTTCTCTTCCATTTTATCCGGCTGACTGTCGGCGACAAACACTATCCCGTCAACACCCCGCAGGACGAGCTTACGGGTGGCGTTGTAGTAAACCTGCCCGGGGACCGTATACAATTGGAATTTTGCGGCAAAGCCGTTGATGGCTCCAATGTTGATGGGGAGGAAGTCAAAATACAGGGTCCGATCAGACTCAGTTGCCAGCGAGATCAGTTTCCCACGAGTGCTCGCCGGTACTTTTGAGTGAACATATTGCAGATTGGTCGTTTTGCCGGACAGTCCGGGGCCGTAGTATACGATTTTGCAGCAGACTTCCCGTGACGCGTAGTTGATTGACACCATGACTTACTATCCCGCAGCTATCTGGTTTTCCTCAGTGGGTGGCTTTCAGCTTGTTGATGGCGTTTCTGATCTCCAGACGCACCAACCCGATATTGACATCCTTTTCGGTCGTGACCACCAGCAACCCCATGTCGGCACGGCTGAAGAAGAGTTTGGCCTCTTCAGCCTCAATCGTAACTTGGTTCAGCGGGTGGGTTTCAAGGCGCTCCAGCGACTTCTGTATATTGGACGTAATAGAAGCCGCCAGCGCCCCGACGGCATCACTATCAAACCCGGTGGCCAGATCGGCGGCGATGACGATGCCGTCATTGCCGACCACCATCGAACCGGTCACGCCGCTGGTCTTATTCAATTCACTAAGTACTTGATACATACATCTTCTCCGTGTTCACGGACAGCTTTTGACCGTACCGCCGTGCAATATATTTTCTGATAATCTCAAGTCCTTGATTAATTCTGATATTAAGGAAGTCATCCGCATGACGCTGGGCAACGACCATCAGACACCATGACTCCTCGCGAGCGACAATGATCCTTGTATCTTTTACTAAGAGATCAATTTTTTCCGGCGATCCCCACCCGGCGCGCTGGAGAGCGTCCCTGTTGGCCTCACAGAAGAGCAGCGAAAAGGGTGCCCAGTCGTCGGCCTCCATCTCCCCTCGTATGAATTGTCCCAGCAGCAATCCTTCATCGTCCACAACCACCGCCAGTTGCACGGAGCCGTCCTCGCCGATGTACCGCGCCGCCCGGTCAAATCCATTGGCCTCAGCAGGTTCTGGACCTGAAGGGGAACCGACACGAGACTCTCTGGAAAGATGAGCCTCAGGCTCAGGGACGCGTACCGGGGCCGGGGTTGGTCTGCTGATCGCCTGTTTTGCAGAAACAGCTGTGGCCGTCCCGCCGTGCTCCGGCGCTTCAGCGGGCGCAGGCTCCTCAATCGGTTGGTGTTTACGTTTCGTATATGGAACCAGTTGAGCGACGACCGGCTTCAGGATAAAGGGCGTTACCGCAATGTGAAGCAGAATTGCCGGCAAATAGCTCGCCAGGCCGAGAGTCAAAGAAATGGTGAGGTTCATAGAGTACATCACGACAATGAGCAGACCAAAGAGAGCGCCAAGCGTCAGCCGATACACCAGGCATAGGCCGGCCATCTGAGCGATCTTAAGAAGTGAGGCGCGGCGGTAAAAGAAAAAGATCACCGCGCTGTAATAGACCAGTTCGTAGACGGCGTTGATCAGCGAGAACTTCGTCAGTCTCATACCCAACTGATCGGGGAACATGATCATGGGAACAATCAAAACCAGCATAGAAATCAGCGATATTTGGCGGACTATCCGTCCCGTCATTTCCATAACATATCCTCTGAAAGACTACCGGTACTTAACCAGCAGATTCTCTATTCTCATTCTTAAGGTTCCTAAGATGGTCGAGCTGTTGGCGGCAAACAGAAAGACGCCGTCGGCTACCCGGACCAGATAGAAGGTTGGCTCCTCAGTTTCGATCAGGACGGTCCTGAGACCGCCAAAAGAGTTCTTGAACAACTGCTGGTCGGCGACATTACCGATATCCCCGAGAGTTGCCGCACAGATGGAGCGATCCATCTCCAGTGACCATTCCGACTCCACTACCAATCCCTCGAAGTTCAAGAACAGGGCGCCGTCAACTCCCGGTATGGCAATGCTTCGCTCGACAAGTTCCCTTGCCGAAATCCGGTCAGGCTCCTGCTCCGCGGCGACCTCTGCTGTCACGCCACCATCACTCTGCCCCGGCTTATCGTCAACGATGGAGCCGCCGGATAAAGCCGCCTGCTCTTTGGGAAGCTTGCGGGCGATTTCCAACAGTTTCTTAATCTGGGCATGGTCCGGATCAGCTTCGAGTAACTTTTTCAGCAGCTTAATGGCAGCGTTAAACTCACCCTTATATATGTATATCTCAGCCAACAACAACTCGATCGAACGGGTTCGACCGTCGATTTCAACCGCCTTGTCGGCTTCGATCTCAGCCCAATCGTACAGCCCCCGGTCAAGATTGACCTTGGCCATAACAACATGAGCCGAACTGTAGGATGGATGAATCCTCAGACCATTCTGACAGATACGAAACGACTTTTCCAGATCCCCCTTCTTGCGATAAGCATCAGCTAAAGCCGCAAAAATCTGGGAATTGGGATCTGAATCGAGAATCTTCTCGCACTTTGTAATTCTTACATCCAATTCGGGGAGACTGGCCATTTATTTGCCTATAACTCGCCTTGAAACAACACGTTAATCGACAATACTTATTACTTAATTGTTAATTGTAAACATCACAGCAAGTTATGTCAACCTTTACTTTTTCAACTCAGCACGCGTTTTGTTTCGATGATCCCGAACAAAAACAGACCGCTCATTAAGACCAAACCGGCCGGGACTACAAAAGACGGCAGGGTGATAATTTCAAAAGAGCTGCCGAGTATGGCAATTTCGCACAGTGCCAGGACGGCAAAACCAGCTGCAAACAGTTGCCAGCTTTTGCTCAACTGCCCACCTCTCACCAGGGCCAGGACTTTAACCGCTGCCGCTAAACAGGCGACGGCAAAAACCAAAATGATAACGTTAAGAAACGTCGGCGGACTGGTAATAACGGCAAGATTGGCCGCTTCCGCCCGACCGGCGCCGACGCCGACAAACAGCATCCCCAGCAATATCTTCTTTTTCATACCCTTAACCTCGTACCATCTTAACGACTTTGTCTGCACGCTTAAGCGTCTTGTAAAACGTATCTTCAATACCGTAGCGCTTGACCAGCTCACGTCGCACCGCCAACGGCTCTGAAATCTCCTTTTTTACGCTTGTCATAGCTTCTCGAAAAGCCCCCACTCCTAACAGTTGATAAACGTGTTGAAGTTGTTCCGCCAGCATCTGTTCAAGCTGCATCATTAGTTTCTGAAAGCGAATGGGAGCCGGAATCCCCCTGACCGCGGTCACAAACTTTTCAAAAGAAGGCATCAGGTCGGAATGAGGATCAGCGCCGGGAAAATAGTTCAGCAGCCCGCCTCGGTACTGAGCGGCAAGAGTGCTGAAGCGAGTATTCTCTTCCCCGAGTTTGGTCTCGAACAATGACCTGATGCGATGGAAGCAATGGTTGTAGAGATGGAAAATCAGCGAGAGCACCACCTCTTCTTCGTCCTCCTCTTCTGTATCCTTCGAACGTTTGCCGACAACCTCTATCAGCTTGTTGACGACCAGGCGATAGACGGCGCGGCTGGTGACAAATTCCCCCATCGGCGAGAGGTTTATCAGATCCGGAAGGGTGCGTTCTCCGTTGATCAGAGCCAGCACCTTAAACTCATCCAGTGACAACACTACTTCCTCGCGGTTTACCTTGGGCGACTTCACGATTGCCAGCAGAACGTCGTCGGGAGGAAGAACTTTCTGAATTTCCAGCCACTCGTCGATGCGGCGCGTTCCTTCCATGATGACGTTCATGGTGTTTAGCTCTACCTGGAAGGGAGCCGTTTTGGGAGATGTCCCTTCATGGAAGATGAAATCCCCGTCCCCCCATGAAAACAGGTTATACACGATCTCTTCTATCTGAAGTTTCAGACATTCGCCGATCTCACTTTTGTCAAACAGGTTCATATCGATCAGCGTGGTGCCCAGTTGCCGACCCGTCTGCTTATGCATGGTAATGGCCCGTTCGAGGTCCACTTTGGATATCCTGCCCCGCTTCAAAAGCAAATTGCCCAACAAGTCTTCGGAAGAATTGATGGACGAGGCGTAGATAATATTGCCGTCCTTGAAGGCAACTTCCTTCTGACGGGTTGCGGTCTTCAGCTCAAGCAAACCGGTCTTCTTGCCGGTCGCCAGCAGCTGGAGGATGTCCGGAAAAGAAACCGTTTTCAGGTTGCCGGATAGACTCATACCTGGCCTTTCATAAAAAGCAGTCCGATTCGATCTTCTCCCCGCCAAGCGGGGTTCTTCCATATCTTTATCGGGTAAAAAGACCGGTTACTTGACGGGAAAATCAGCGCAACAGTTCTATCTTTACCGGCGTTGAGTCGCTCTGAGATATCTCGACCTTGACCGCGCCCAGCTTGTCCAGATTGTACACAGAAGCCGGAGCAAGCTCGCCGGGGCTAAACAGGGCCAGCAGCCGTGACCTGGTCTGCTCAATATCCGGCCAGGGGTTGCCTTTGGTCAGGTCTGTTGACTCAATATCAAGACGCCCGCAGAAGATTAGAGACTGCTGGCCATTGCGGGGGATGAGTGTCAACTGCTGAGGCTCCATCCTGTCGGTGAACAAAACCACCGTTGAGCCAAGGTTTGCCAGCACGCCTAATCTGGAGGGATAGTATCCCTGGTCTCCTGACGCCGGTAGGCTTTTGGGAAACAAGACGACTCTTCCTGCCTCACCTTCGGCGCCGATGGCGCGTACGACGTCGGCAAAACTTTTCTCGAGGGCGGCGGCAACATGAATCGTCTCCACCCGGTATCGTTCCGCCAGCCGAACCAGATCATCGATGGCGTCAAAGTCTGCCGAAACGACAAAAAACGAGTTGATACGGCTAATTTCTAATCCTTCAAGGATGGGGACAATAATCCGGTCATCAATCTCGTAATCCCTCCCGGCAAGACCCGTGACTATCAGGTCACCATCGTTGGCGCCTGACTGCTTCACTACCGCAGCAACACCACCGGGAACGGTAAAAGCATATATGTTCGTACTTTCCGGTTGTTGTATGGAGCCAACCAATCCGCCAACCAGGCTGACATTTATAATAGCAACCAGCGATATAAGCGCCATACGTCGGATACGCCTCGATTTCAACGACACCACCATGAGGCCCAGATAGGCGTAGAAAAGAAGAACCGCCCACGGCGGCATATCTCCAACCTTGATAAGAGGAATGTTCTCCCCACCCAATACTCCCAGCAGATAGACCACCAGATTCAACAGTTGATTCAACAGGGAACCGACAAACATCCCCAACAGCGGCCAGATTAAGTGGGCCACCAGCAACAGGATTATTCCGATGACGGCAATCGAAACCAGCGGAACTATAATCAAGTTGGCCACTACCGATATCACTGGCAGTCGCTGAAAATACAGTGCAATCAGGGGCATGGAACAGACCTGCGCAATGATCGAAATCATCAAAGGAAAGATCAGCCAGCGGGGCCGGAAACGGGGATGATGTCGTCGGAACCATTCCACAACACGCGGGGTAATGAAAATCAGGCCCCTGATATTCCGTTCTTTGGAGAATCTGCTAACGCATTGCTCAAGCTCTTGGAACTGCCCGGAATTCCCTTTGAAACCGTACTGAGAGCAGCGTAATGCTCAGCCAAATAACGGCATACACATATACGACCCGAAGAGATTCCGGACAAACTCCAGCAGTGGGAAGCATCCTGGGAGTCCAGTGGGTGGGGAGTTCGAATCCCATTTCCCCCGCTTATCCTGAGATTCCAACCCTGCGTGAAGGCGGCAGTTCGTTAAGGATCGCCGCTGGCGTAATATAATGCGAGGTGGTTGTGTCGCATAACGAAATTGCCGAAAACATACATAGACACTGAGGAGGCAGGTGTGGAGTGAGTACAATCTTTGGGTTACTACCTGCCATTGGTGGTCCGAAGATTATTGTTGCCACGGCAAGTAGCATTCGTTAAGTTTTGAACAAGTCTTGAGGAGGCGAGTAATAATGTTTGAACAGCTTCAAAAAGAACAGATCCATGCCGTTCATGATGACGACCTCATGAACTACTTGGACGGGCTTGATATTCTGCACAAGTTCGAGCGTGGAGAACTTAAATGCAAGTTCTGCGGTACAACGATCACGTATCAGAACCTTCATTCGATGTTTCCGGAATCTGGTAGTATCAAATTGGTCTGTGAAGCTGCAGATTGCACAATGGAACTCAACAAGCTGCTGGCAAAAGGAGATATCTCGCTTTGACCGTCGATACCGATGTTCTTGTCAGCATATTCACTCACCTCCTGACCTTCGGAGGTGGACTCGCAACTATTGTATTTGTCATATTCCTTTTCCCTGAGAAGGCTCAAAAATGGGGGTCCTTACTCTGTCGTCTCATCTACGCCGTCGTCAGAAGGGGGCAGAAGAAAATCGTAGCCCTTGATATTCAAGGTAAGGTCAACGAGTACGTTAGGTCTTTACGGAAGGAATCGTCCAATCTTGCCCCGGTGGGGATCAGCATCCAGTGGGTAACGGAGCGGGAGGAGCCAAGGAGCTTCTTCACAGAAAACAGGTTAGTCATCAGAATGCGACATCACTCGGATCAGCACAAGAATCTTGTTTATGCTATAATGGTGTTCATTTCAAGAGTGATGTTATCGAAGGCAAAGAAGTACCTTTCTCCTTCGCAAAAGGAGTCACTCGACCTTTATGTCGCCCGCAAGCTGTTGGAAAAGGAGCAACCACAGCTGATTGATCGATTCTTCGAGGACTATTTTTCCAACCGAGCCTTTTCTAACAAGAAGATCATGAGCTTGCTCGAAAAATACGCGATCATTGACAAAGTAGGACTTTTCTTTCCGGTCTTGGTTCAGGAACTTACGTTCCTAGGAGAGAAAATCTTTTTCAAACGCAAGAGTGAGAACATTGTTGGTGAGGTGGCAGCATTCATTGATTTTCTCAGACAATACGCGGAACGAGAGATTGGTTCAGAGGAGACGCCCACAGACTTCGAGGGCTTGTACTGCAGATGTGGAATCACGATCATTGCCAAATATAAAAAACGGACACTCGGTGACTGTAGGCCGTACGTAAACTATGTGCGTGAACTTGTAGCTAAGAGATTCGAAAACGTCTACCTGATTGGCTCGGCGTCTGATGAGAACCGGCGCTTTATGGATCTGATCAGCAACGAGATACAAAGGGACCTCGGCCTGGTCAAATACAACTCAAAAGAGTATAAGGCGAAGATCATGATTGGAGGCGCTCGCAGGGGAGTCAACAACTACCTGGTCCTTCTTCGATGTCCGGATATCGAAAGACTCTACGATGAAGAGTATATGAATCGCTTCGTCGAAGTCCCTGCTAACGGGCAATGAGGCTTACCTTTTTTCTGATCTTCTAAGTACATCGACAATCACATGTCCGCTTCAGCTGGGAGCGAAAGGTCGAGTCGCTCAACCCCGCCTTAGCAATATCAAAGCCCAACCCCGCAAAGCCGGGTCTCGCCTTCAGGAATTCATGGGCGTACGCCGTCACCTGCTCGTCGGTTGCCCTGTACCCAAACCTTTCTAATCCAACCTTGAGATGGTCTACCCGCATGTCAAAGTGCTCCCGACCGCAAAGGCTCTCTTTCCCACTTGGCAACGAGTTCTCCAGCTTAGTGACTCGGCTTTTAACTGACATAGAATCCTCTTTCTTTCTCTCGTTCCTCCAGGTAGGCCTGCACATCAGCGAGTGAATCCATTGGTCGACCTGCCATTTTGGCATAGGAGGCGATAAGTCTGTTAATATCTTGGCTCAGTTGGTCGTCGCCACCGGCAGGAATCCTGTCACAACCCTTCGCATAAGCTGTAACCCCGTCGATCAACGACTTTGCCGCGTCCGGCGGGATCGGCTTGTATATTTCTGCTTCAAGCCACCCTGGTATCTCGATCTCACCCAACGCGGCACGCATGAGAATCACCAGCGCTGGGGTAGATAGGTTCGGAAGGTTGTAGTAATACCGTTTCTCAAGTTCCAATTGCTCCCGATCGTCACCCACGACCAGAACGTTTTCAAGATCGCTGAGCCTACGTATAAACGCTTGTGACATTCTGTCGTCCTCCTTTCAGGACAATCTCTTCTATTTGTTTCAGCCGCTTTTCAATGTCTCCCTGCTCCTTTGCCTTCAGGATAATCCCGGACAGGTAGCCGACAGCATTGGCAACCCTGGGGTCAATCTCCCCTCTGCGTACCTGATTTATAGTGATACTCAGTAAGCGAACTACGTCCTCAGCTACCCTTAGCTCAAACTCAGGTATGTTCTTTGGGAGCGTCGGCGATCTGCGGGCATAGCCTCCCTTCTGCCTGGCCATTTTCTGCTCTTCGGATTTGTCCGGATCATGGAAAAAGCAGTACTTTAAGTCGACCAGAGGTTTTGCCCTACAGCGTTCACCTGTATCCTTAGTGAAATCACATTGGCGTTTTACACTGGTTTTTCTCATAACCTTCCTTGAACCCATAGGGGTCGGGCACTTCCAGAGGCCACAAGCCTGAGTATCCTCAACAATTGTTTTCTTGCATCAGCAACTACCATAACTTAACTTACCACCAGTATGCTTATTATGCAAGATATTTGTGGACTGCAAAAACACCAGAATTCTTGAGGATGATATAGAGGGAGTATCCTTGCCCGACCCTGCCCCTATCGCCTGCGAAGTAATGGCGGAACAGATTTGTGACGTTGTAGACCTGTTTGATTGCAACGGCGCCGCTATTTCGCCGGGTGAATTGGCTGCGATCATCAATACCCGTACCGCCTTGTCGGCGTTGATCGAGCTTTGTGAGGACGTGTTGAGCTATCCCTTCAACTCCGACAACCCCGACAAAGCATGGTACAGACTTATAGGTAGAGCCGAAGAGGGGCAAAAGAAAGCGGACTGTCCCAGATAAAGGTAGGGGGATAAACCATGAAAGATAATTGTCGTTCTTGGTTTCTTGCCGACAATTGGGTAGACTAAATAAACAGGGTAAATAGTTATGGCAATAAAACCTGATGCACAGAAGCTAACGATAGCTGAACAAATCATAGAAGATTCTGTCTCTGGGCTTACTTTTCAATTTGAGGCCAGACCAGATGGTGAATTTGCAATTTACATCTATGGCGATCTGCCGCTTGGAAACAGAACTTTTATCTTTAGCAGAAATGGTGAATTTGAAGGCGCGGGAACCCATTTAAAAGAATGCCCGCGCCCAACTTGGATCAGGGCAGTAGACTAAGGCATAACGTCATTACAACGCGGCAGTCTACCGTATTGATTTTGAAATTCTCTGATTAGTTCGGATTCCCTCACAGAGGGGAATACAGAAACCTCAGCTTGAAAGTGGGTTGCGTTGCGGGTGCATGAACCCTCCGATCCATTCTTGTGGCGCTGCAAACGAGACCGAATGCTACGAGCTGAACTGCCGTAATAGATGATCTCGTTTAGATTCCACAATGCGTAGACCCCAGGGCTGTCAGGTGACAGCGAAATGTTGAGGTCTGTGAACAATTCTTGAGAGTTAAGGATTGGCATCCTTGCTCCTTCCTGGGGAAAACATTTCCCCTTGACAAAGTCAAAAAACTTTGCCATATTAAAAAGTTACAAGTTTTCCCCACAGGGGACTGCAACATAAAGCGAAGGCTGCCCTTCCTAACGCAGTTGCTTTAGTTACAATCCTCCCGTGGAGACATAAATGTCAGCCCGGTCGACGTCCCTTGACTGGGCTGTCTTAATATACGGCAAATGTCAATATTTTCAAGAAAAAAACCGCTTTGGGAGCCTGTGATATAATGGCTTACGAAACGTGAAAAAACAGTTATCTCGAAGCCCTTAGGATGTCTTAACTTCTGTCATCTAATTCCATTGGAATCGTATCGCCATATTTCTGTGCAGCCCTCTCAAGAGCACGCTTGAAATCTGACCATCTTGTAAATCCTTTCGGACAATCGCCTTAGAGCCGATCAAGCCTCAACGGGAAAAGATTTCCTACTATCCAGATATGGTACGAAAAAGCGTGTCAAAACGGACACAATTCCCGACCCATTATTCATCAACGTCCGGAGAGTTCAGGTTTCATCATAACTCTTTGTGTTAACTGAACTTACGTAGACATGGCCCGGTGAGCTGTCTACTGCTCCAGACTTGGAATGTGCAACCCGTTGCACAGTTTTTGTTCATTTACGTCCTATCTTAGTTGTCTTACAGTACTATTCCGTCAGCTTTGGGTACTTTCAGGCACACCGCCTGACTTCGGCAAATCTGGCAGGAATTAGCAGTCTTCAGCGGCTCTGTTTCATTCGGTCTTGACAACAGTGAGACTGGTACGCTATCTTTGAATTCCGGTGGAGTGGTCAACGATCCCGGGGACTGTGAGGCGGAAGCTGTCTTGGAGCGTATCGGAAAAACAATAGATTGAGGAGGTATGAGAGAATGTGGGCTTATCACATTAAGAGCATTGGAGGACAGATGGCAATTGGCATTGTATTGGCCAACTTGCTTGCCCTAGGGATCTTGCTGGGCTGCTCAGACTCTGAGCCTAACGGACCTAATGGAGATGAAACCTGGACATTCACGGACTCGCTTTTTGATTCTGGTAACCTCTACTGGGGCGTTGTCTGTACAGCTGGAAGCGTTCTAGACAAGGTTTACTTGATCATTGATCATGACGACGCGTGGAAAATCCCCTATTGGGTAGCCTATCACCTGCGGAAGGGAGACTTTGACGAGCGCTGGGACACCTTGCTGTCCTATTCCTTCAGAGTAGACACCACCCTTCCTGAAAACGCGCGTTCAACGGATTTGGACTACGACGAACCTGTCTACGACAGGGGACACAATGCTCCCAGCAGGACATTCAGCCGCGGTCCGGCGGCGTGTTCCACAACGCATTGGTACTCGAACGTATGTCCGCAGACTCAGATGCTGAATCGGGGACGGTGGCGAATACTAGAGGAGGAGGTCAGGGAACACGTCGACCTGAAAGGCGAGGCTTGGGTGTTTACCGGTAGTCTGTTCTTGGATGCCAATGGGATGAACGGCCGGATTCCTCCTGATACCATAGGCCCAAATCTGGTCGGGGTTCCCTCACACTGCTTCAAAGCAATTCTGTCCATGAGCCCCGACAGCGTATTCTGTGCGTACGCATTCATAATGCCGAATGACACAGTATCGATTCCAGGGACCTCACGGGATTACTTGATTCCAGTTGATTCCCTTGAGGCAGTCACTCACTACGACTTCTTCTATAGGTTGCCAGACGTAATCGAGAACACCATCGAGAGCGAGTCGAACACAAACTGGCCTGATATATGCACCGGGGGTCTCTGGTGAGCGTTGAGTTCGATGAGGGACGTGCGGAAGAACATATCTGCAGTTTCTGCCTGTACCGGCATAGCAGTTTGACTATTCTCAGGTTGAGCAGGCGCTTAGAAGACCCGTTTATTGAGGAAAAATCTGGACACGGTTGGTAACATCAATAACTTCGCGTTAGAGTTGATTAATGTGGACGGCATTGGTGCGATCAATGTCAGGGGTTCGTTTTTCTATCTAAGCCCTTGCGTTCCAGGCCATTGCGCGGAATAACACCAACATCGAGAATACTAAATGTTCTCCTGTGTTGTCTCATATGTTCCCTCCGAGAAATGCGCTCAGACAGCCTTGTTTTGCACCGTAAGGGCAGAATTCATGCCGCTTGTGCCAGTTCTGTCCAGCGCTTCATTCGCAATGGCGTCAACCGCTTCAATCCTGGGATCAGTCCGCCGCAGGTGATTGTAGGTGACCTTCTCAAAGTCGCTTTCCATTCCAGCGGCCTTAATCCAGAGCGGGCGCAGCTTCTTATTCACCTTCCACGTCTCGTTCAGTTGGTTTACGACAAGCTGACTGTCACTGTAGCAGTCCACACGCCCGTTGGTGTGCTTGGTCGCCAGTTCCAAGCCCTTGATTAAAGCTCGGTATTCAGCCTGGTTGTTGGTCGCCAAGCCAATAGCCTGGCCAAACCGCGCCAGTTCACGCCCTGCTTCGTTCAGAATGCGAACGGCTATGGACGCTTGGGCTTCCTGGCTGCCGTTGCCCCGGCAAGCTCCGTCAGTATAAACCTGCACCCGTCTTCTCGTCTTGATCTTCCTTTCTTTCAGACTTTTCACTCAGAAGGCGGAATCGCTTAGCGGCCTGTTCCCTTTCCTGTCTCCATTTTGCCAGCTTCCGGTCGGTTTCCTCGATTATGTCCCAGAAACCACGGTCGTACTTTGACGCACGCTCCAGAAGCCTGGCTTTCCGTTCCGGCTTTCTGGCTCGCATGGCCCGCTTCAACAGTGGCAGACCCTTGTCGTCCCAGTCGTACGCGCTGGTCATAAATCGCCCCGCCTGCTGGTTACGGTAGGTCAGCCCAAGACAGAGACGGCAAGCAAACACGCAGTCCACAGGGTTCAGGCCGTCTTCTATGTAGACAATGCGACACCGTCGGCTACACCGGGGGCAAAGAAACCAGTGACGAACACCACCAAAATGACAAGCCGTCTTTTCAAGTCTGATGCTGTAGTCGTGCTCAAGCTTCTTGCCCTGGTTGTCCCTGATTGTGTAGACGACCCGTAAGCTGTCAGGGAATGCTTCAACACCTATTTCATGCTGGCCATTCTGCCACGACAATAGCGCCTTTCTGCCTATTCTTGCCCGAAACGGCGTAAAGTCGGAAACGTCCAGGGACAAGTGGTCTTCCACCAGGCCTTTTCTCTGGTAGCTTCTGACCGCTCTACCGACAAGTTTCTTATTTCCAACCGAAAGCATATGTTTAGTATAAGCAGACTTACAGTATAGTGCAAGTAATTTCACATAAAACAGCTTGGCAGTCCACTCGATCCTGAGTAGTGGGTCATCTTGACGTTCAGGGGCTATTTCTGTGGGAAAACCTTGTGCTGTCTATCAAACCAGACAATATCGAAAATGGGACCCCTGAAGAAGCCAATGATTCTGAACTTGGAGAAGATTTTGAACTGATAAGCCGGAAATGAACTGGGTATCCTACCTAAGTGAGTAAATCCTAATGGCTGTGATGTTTCGTTCCAATCAGCTATTTCATGTGTGTTGTAATTTCCGCTTTGCTCGATTTGTCCCCATGTCAGAGAAGATAACCCTTTTAATCGTTCAAAAAGCTTGTGAAAATCTTTAGCGATGTTGATGAATTTTGCTGAGAAGCACTTATGCTGATGGTCGTAGAATTGAAAGCTGAAAACTGGATAGACCTTTTGGTAAGGAACTTCTTCCCAAAGTTGTTCTATGTTTGGGATTCTTTCTTTAGTGGGGGTCTCTTGGAAGGCAAGTTTGTGTTTCCTTTTTTTCTTTCCTGCTTTTGTCCTTTTAGGCATATTTCTTTTCGTAAAGTTTCTCGTAGAAAACTCTCATTGCGGCTGGAATAATAACTGTATTTGGCCCCTGTTTATGTGCCTCTTTCCAAGGACTTTCATTATGGCTCATACTCACCAATGCTGTGGCAGATAAGCTACTGAAAATCCTGAAGAACTCTTTTAGAAAGCCTATTTGGTGCTTTTGAAGGACTGCTTCTTCCTTCCCAGTGGGATTGTACGGAATGGGAATGCTGCCGTACCTCTTCCACTTATAGTATATGGAGCGAACGACTGGGCCAAGGTCCCAAGCCTCTATGGGATCTTCAAACAATCTTCGGTTATAGTTCACTAAGTACCATGCCTGGGCATAGTACAGCAGCTTCTGGAGCTTAAGATTCGTAATCACGTCTCCGTTTCCTTTGGCCCAAGCCAAGAACAGATTTGCTACGTCTATTGCCCTAACCATTGTGATTTACTTATAGCCGATCAAGCCAGACTTTTTTAAAGAAGTGAACCATTTAATATCTATCGAAAGGGCTTCTTGGTCTCTCTATCTCCAATATAGTTTGTATCGACTCTTTCGCAAGAGATTTTTAGAAAGCTGAAAATGACCCCACCAACCAATTCTGTGCTTGATTAAGGGGCATTAGCACGTTAGGTTAGGAATGTGGATCACAACGGGTATTAGCGTTTGAAGTTATTGAAGATTGAAGCTAAGGAGGGAAAATGCAAAAAGTAGTTTTAATCAGTTGTATTTTGTTGATATTTGTCTCAGGTCTAAGTTTCGCCGGGGTGAATTACCAAGACGTGGTTTACCTTAAAAATGGAACAATCATACGAGGTGTAATAATCGAGCAAATCCCAGATAAATCACTGAAAATTAAGACTAAAGATGGTAACATATTTGTGTTTGATTATGACGATATTAAGAAAATCACGAAGGAATCTGAGCCTAAGAAAGTTAGGTCTAAAAAGCCAACTGGTTATGCCAATATCTCCCAAGTAGGAATGCATGTCTCTGAAGGAAGCACAAAGCTTAACCTGACGACTATCAACGCTGTACAGTTAACCAATAGCAACATGTCGCTTGGGATTGGCGTAGGATATGTGGATTATCCGGGCGGCACCCTTATTCCAATATACGCCGATGCCAGGTTTTATCTCCCACTGGAAATTGTTTTTCCGCTTATCTATGTCCAAGGTGGCTATTCAATAGGATTTGTGGATGGCGCCAGTGGTTCCGATTGGGGTGGGAAAATGTTTAGCATAGGTGGAGGTTTAAGAGTCCCAATAGACAAGAATCAGATCGTTGGGCCGATGATCCAAGTTGGATATAGGCTGCAACAATTAAAGACATATTATATAACATTCAGTGGACGTGATATTCTGTTACACAAGACCTGGAAAAGTTATCATGAATTAGTAATTTCCGCTGGCGTTTCCGTTATGCTTTTTTAACTAACTCATGCCCGATCCGATCATCAGCGTCAATCGTTAGATATGCAAAACTGGAGGACCAAAACATGAGGCTCCGAACACTGAGCATTGCCATTGTCGTTGCAATAGGCCTGGTCTTACTGTTCTTGGTTGGCTGGTCTGCCGAGCAATCGAAACATGTCGACTATGTCGTGGACGGGGACACTTTCGTTCTGCAAACTGGCGAAAAGGTTCGCCTAATCGGTGTTGACTGCCCAGAGAGCCAAGACCCCAACAAGCCCGTCGAGTATTGGGCTGGTGAAGCGACCGCCTATCTTGCGAAACTGATCGGCGACAAGACTGTCCGCCTGGAGTATGGTGACGAAAGAGCCGACAAGTATGGCCGCCTGCTCTGCTATGTACGGGTAGATGATACAGTCTTAGTGAACTTGGAGATAATTAAGAACGGTTATGGAATGGCGTATCTTAGGTTTGCGCATCCCAGAGAGCAAGAATTCCTTGAGGCTGAACTGACTGCAAGACGCCAAGCAATTGGTATGTGGGCAAGTCCGCGATCCAAAGCTAAACGGTCAGGAAGCGAAGCTTCGGAAGAGTATGAGCACCCAAAGGTGAAGCAAAGCACAGCGAAGGATGAAACGGTCTACATAACGAAGACCGGCTCCAAGTATCATCGTGGGTCGTGCGGTTATCTAAGGAAGAGCAAGATACCAATCACAAAGAAAGACGCTATTTCGCAAGGATATGGCCCTTGTAGTCGATGCAGGCCATGATTTATGTTAAGGAGATTTTGAAACTGTTTAAAAGCGGAAAGGGGCGGGGCCGGTTGGCTATCCGGCAGGTTCCTAGCCCCCTCTGCCAGGCAACTGCCCCGCCCTCTCTTTGCTAGCAGAAACCGCCCCCCTTCAGTTCTCGCTGTCCGTAGTGCTTATGATTAATATAGACAGTGCCACTGACAGATTCTGGCAGTACAACCTGAAAAAAATTGATCACTGGAGTTGTCAAAAAAGCATCTTTGACTTATATTGGTTTTTGGTATCCCTCAATGTTTGGCACTGACCGCTACCTACTGGAAAAAAAAACAGGATTGACAAAGCTGACAAAGTATGTCATTAAATTACAAGATGGCCCACTTCAAACTTGAAAAGCTCGTATCAGAGAATAACCTGGCCCAATCATGGTATGCCACAGATCTCAAGGCTGGCCACAAATGTTTTATTAAGTTGCCTGCTCAGAACCCCGATATCAATCCAGATTCGGTCTATTCCATCTTGGTGCGTTCCTTTGAGCTCCAAAAGCTGTTAAAGAGTAAGAAGATACTCACTCCCATTGGTAAGTATTCCGAAGACGGGGAGTTGTTCATAGAGTACCCATATATTGACTTGTCCAAGTGGAGGGCAGTCACTCCAGAATCTTTCTGGCAACACTTTCCGTGGATTCTTCTCGAAGCATGCATAGTGATTGATTATCTCCACTTAATGGGGTTGGTTCACGGAGACCTGAAACTGAGCAATATTCTTGTCAACGCTAATCGCGAGATACTGCAGGTAAAGCTCATTGATCTTGATTTTCTTACCACCTCACATACTTCTCCAAAGGGCAAAATCTTTGGTTCGCCTGAGCACATGGCTCCAGAAATCTTGGAAAATGATGTGATTACTACCGAGTCGGATAACTATTCCCTCGGTGTCTCTCTGAAAGTGCTCCTACGGTCCCTGGAGCAAGAGCGGTCGTTACCCAGCCCTACAATGACACCCAACGTGGAAAAACTTGAGACACTTGCAGACAGTCTTACAGAGCTGGATAGATTACGCCGACCACGTATCCTGGTTGACGCTCTTTACCGTCACAACATCATTGATCATCAGGCATTCGAGGCAGCACAGAAGACATTCCTGATGATGAAATTATCAACGAGCTTTCGAAATCACCTTGCTAAGGGATCAAGTGACAGAACAAATCTAAGCCACTTCCTTACTAGGAATAACAAGGTCTTTGGCCTGAATGAAGATTTACTTTCTGATTTGGACCGGGCATTCAGAAAGAACCGAGCCAGTACCCTACTACTCCTCAAATCACTGATCCAAAAGGCCGAACTGGTTATGTGTGGTGACTACTGGCAGTTGGCTGTTTCGGACGAATTGTCAGTTACACTGTTTTCCCGGGTTGGGCAAATGCTACATGGCAAACCTGTGACATGGTTTACACAAAGGACTGAGACTGCTCGTGACATAGACCGGTTGGCTGCTAAGGCGCTGCAACTCAAAAGAGACGGAAACTACCTCAAATCATTTCTCTGTTTGAAAAACATACTCTGTCAGATCGATCGAACACCTGAGACCCAGGATAGAAACATACGAAAGACGATCTTGGTTGAACTTGGAATTTTGGCGAGGATACTCAATAGGCCAAAGGAAGCGATAAACTTTTTGAATCTGGCTTTGGACTTGCTCAAGGAGAAATCCGAAGAACGCCTGAACGTTCTACTTGACTTGATCCTTCTCTGTCTTTCCACCAGGAGTTTCCAAGAAGCTGACAGATTGATCGATCTTGGACTCGAAGAAGCCACTTCCCTCGGCAACCCCAAGCTTCAACTGCGTTTTCAGAAGCAAAGGGTGTGGGTTCTAGCCAGCCGCGGTGAGTTCGTCAAGTCCCAGGAGGTCTACGAAACACTGATTGCGCGTGCGACCGAATGTGGGCTTACCGATCTACTTGTGGATCTGTATAGTGACCTTGGTTCTCTTGCATGGAGAAGAGGGGAATTCTCTGAATCCAAGGCTTATCTCCAAAAAAGCGTCAACTTGGCAAAGCAACACAATCTGCTACCGGAAGCTGTGGCGTCCATTAGGAATCTATCATACTCGTGTTGGGAACTGTCTGAATATAAGCAGGCGATCAAGTATGGAAAACTGGCCATCAGATCACTCGTCAAGCCATCAGACAGAATCAAGCTGCCATTTCTTTATTCAACCATTGCGTTGGCTCATGTTAGGTTAGGAGAGTATCACAAGGCCGAATATTGGCTCCACAAATCTGTTGCCGGAACATCTGTTGCTCAGAGTAGAGTGCCGTTCGGGGAATACTACCAGTTTCTCGGTTGGTTGCAGATGAATCGCGGCGAGTTGTCTGCGGGAAAGGAGTCGCTCCGTAAGGCTCTCGAAGTGCTTGGTTCGACAGAACTCGACAAGACCACTGGAAAGGTTTACCACACCCTCGCGGAAATAGCCTTGTATGAGGGCCATGACCAAACCTGCGTTGATCACGTAAGTCTGGCAAGACGCATCTTCGAGGAATTAGGAGACAATGCTGCCTGCGCTGAAATCGAGTTTCTTGATAAATTGAATAGCTATTATCACGACAATAGGAAGACGCTCCCAGATTTGATTCCTCGGCTGGAGTCGTTGGTTTCCCACAATTCTCGTTACTACGCGTTACTGTGCCTCTTCCACATTCTCATTCATGCCGATCAAGACCTTGCGCATACTGCAGTTGGGATCGCAAGTCCGTTACGGCCCCTTATCGAGAGATCAGAAGCTCCTTTGTACAAGGCAGTGGCTGGCTTGATCGCTTGGCACAACGACCAGCCGACAGATCAGCAGCAGAGTTTAAGGATCCTGAAAGCAGTGTACCTGACTCTGGAACGAGCCGGACATACGTTTCTGGCCCTTCTTGTCTGTGAGCGAATTGCCACCTGTTACGCAGACGAGTCGAAGAGTAAGCTGGCAAAGAAGTTTCTCAACCAGGCACTCAAACTATCACGGGCTCTTCGGAATCAGAAGCTGATCAAATCGTTCGCAGATAGAACTGAAGGCATTTCACAAAGTGCTTTCGATCAGCAACGGTTGGTTCAATCAATCCATGGAATCTCGGAAATCCTCAAGAGTATCACTGATTATGAGGGAGCGTTGCAAAAGGTTGTGCAGTACGCCGTAGACGAAACCGGCGCTGAACGGGGCGTTCTACTTCTCAAACCTGACGACAAATCAGAATTGCAAGTCAAGGCCTTTGTCGAATGTGACGAATCGAGCCTAGCAGATATAAGGGCTTTCAGCAGAACAATACCACAGGATGTCGCGAAGAATCTTATTCCCTTGGTTATTGAAAATGCATTAACTGACAACCGTACTAAAGGCTACAAAAGCATCGTTGTCCACAACATTCTGTCTGTCATCGGCATGCCAATAACCATCAAAGACAAGTTGCTGGGAGTACTCTATCTTGACCATCACACCATCCCAGCGCTGTTTGAAAAAGATGACATTACCTTTGTTTCCTCAATTGCGAACTTCGTGTCAATCATTCTGACCCAAATTCAGGAATTCAGGACTATCAGTCTGACTAAAGAAAGATTGCTAAGTGACCTTTCGCAGAAGGGTCTCCACCAACCCTTAATCACACAGAACCGTGTCATGCTCGACTTGCTATCCAGGTTGCCGGAAATTGCCCGTACAAATGTAAGCGTTTTAATTGTCGGCGAAAGTGGAACTGGCAAAGAGATACTGTGCGAGATGATACATGACTTGAGCTTGCGCTCTGATGGACCCTTGGTCAAGCTCAATTGCGCCGCGATAGCCAGTACGCTCATAGAGAGTGAGTTGTTTGGTATAGCTAAGCATGTGGCTACTGGTGTTACTGAGCGCAAAGGGAAGTTTTCTGCTGCTGATGGGGGTACGCTCTTCCTTGATGAGATCGGCGATCTACCACTTGAAATACAGGCTAAGGTCTTGAGGGTCTTGGAGTACCAGCAATTTGAGCGAGTAGGAAGCAACCGAACTACCTCTACAGACATCAGGTTTGTCTACGCTACCAACAAAGATTTGAAAAAGCTCATTGGGCAAGGAAAGTTTAGAGACGATCTGTACTATCGGATTAACACAATCACGATTGAATTACCGCCGCTAAGGGAACGACCAGATGATACAATGCTCCTGGTCGACCATTTCATCAAATTATACGCTCACAACGAGCAGAGGTACCCCCGCTTTTCGGCGGGTGCTATCGAGGCTCTTCTGGCATACCCCTGGCCGGGAAATGTAAGAGAGTTAAGGAATTTTGTGGAAAAATTCTGTATCCTCAGCCCTGGTCGGTCAGTGGACGTGTCTCACCTTCCTAAGGAGTTTCTGACAAAGCAGCCATCCGATTCCCGAAACCGACAGTCAGCGCAGGCGATTGAAAAAGCTACCATCAGGGAGTTACTTTCCGCCAACGACTGGAACCAATCAAGGGTGGCAAGGATTATGCATATCCCGTTAACTACCCTGCGCCGCAAAATCAAAAAATATCACATCACAAGGGAACCTTAACCCCCTAAGTCTGCCAGGTTACCGCCTTGCAGCCATTCTGACTACTTTTGTTCTCGCTGTCACACTTAAACTTATGACACAGCGGTTAACAACGGCAAGTAGAGTGGCAAACTCAATACCTCACTAATCCCTGCTCAACCTCTCCAATTCATTGTCTATTAGCTAGTTAGCTCTCCTGGAGACCTGCTGATTGAACAGGCAGAGGTTTTGTATGTCCTTCTCCGTGATGAAAAAACTAATCAACTCTTACAAAGGAGGCACTATGACAGTCAGAAGGACACCACTGCTGCTTTTGGTGGGCTCATGGGTGGCACTTCTGCTAATGGGGCTGCTTGGGTCAACCACGGTACCGTCGGTAGCACTTGCGGATGGTGCAGGAGGCGGGATGCTGCCGACAGACGACGATACATTGGACACCTTTGGGCAACCCGGTGGTGGCGATGAGCCAGATCCAGACGAACCATCAACACTCGATCTACTCATCGGTTTGCTCCAAGTGTTGCTGTAACAACAGCAAGGGGGGCGTATTGCCCCCCTAAACCATTTATTATGAGTAAACTGGACAAGATAGTCCTGCTGATTAGCCTTCTCCACCATCGGAGGTGTATTACTTCTGAGACAATACAGAATATCTGTGATATCTCTGAACGAAGCGTCTACCGTTACATCAATTCAATTTCAAAAGCTAATATTCCGGTACATTACGATAAAACTGTTGGTGGATACTGCCTAGATCACCGAGATAGCTTCGGTATTGATGACGTGAGAGTGAGTGACGCTGTCTTGTTGTCAGTGGCCTTGCACGTGCTGTCACAGAAACTGGACGATACTTATACCGAAGACGTTGAGCACTTGAGACGAAAGATTTTTTCCAGGCTGGCCCTCCCGTTCGAGGAACTGTGGGACTCCTTTGCCGCCAGAATTGAGCTAGGTCTTGAGTCTGAAAATGTATCTGACTTAGTAACGTCTCTCCTTATCCACACGTCGGTAATCAATAGTAAGGAATTGAGGTTGGTGATTTCGGATGAGAACCCGGAGAGCAGAGTGATAGAGGTCAAGAATCCGGTTCTGCGGTTCCAGGGAGAATGGTGTGTTGAGAGCTCAAGACACTCTGATCAAGGGGCGATCCCGATTTCTAGGATAAGGAAAGCAATGATACTGTAGCCCTTGATGTGAAGAAGTTGGAGATTTTCTTGATACATAGGCATGTTCCTATGTGTTGCAATTCCTTGAGTTGAAGTTGCTACAAGAAGAATTGCGCATTTGTTTCTAAGAGGCTTCGGCATTTTTTGTAAACTTAACTTCTTCTGCGCCATAAGCCTTCTCGGTAAGCAACAACTCTCAGGAAATGTTCCAACGGGAGTCAGGTCTTGACCGTCTTGATGCACCTGACTCGCCATACATTAGCAACACTCAGTCTAAGGACATTCCATTTTTCTAGTGCCTTTTTCTGCACACAGCCTAGACTCTGTGGCTATTCCTTACAATTGGCGCCCAATTCTCGGTCATCATGGATGATGTCAAATAATTTCTCAACTAACATAGCATTTTTTCACCTCGCACTGACAGAAACTGTCACCGGGGTGGACTATTATGTTCGAGGACAGCTGCTGTAGCTTTCGGGAAGGGCATGGCTGTTCTAGGTCGAGAGGGTGGGGTTGCTTAGCTGGTGGAGGGGGGATAACACCAGTAACAGTTTGCCCCACCCTCTCTGGAATAAGATACGATGAATTTTGTCGAGATGGTTAGATTTTTTTGGACGAAAGCGCAAAGGTGGTGAACAGTATGATACGGAGTACTCAAATCTTAGTCCTAATCTGTTACTTGGTGTCTGGGTTGCCGTTATCAGGCAGGACGCATGACACGCTTCAGATCCACTGCCTGGATGTGGGTTATGGAGACTGCACGTTGATCATATCTCCTGGGGGTAGAACTATGATGGTGGATACTGGTCCCGATCACGAAGCACGCAAGGCCCATCTCTGTGATTACCTGGTGGACACGCTTGGGGTCGATACGATCAATTACCTAGTCATCACCCACTATCACGAAGACCACATCGGTGGGGTCGATTCACTTATCAAGCACGGGATTGTAGTCGATAGCGTCTTTGATCGGGGTTCCTATTACTGCACAAATGCTTACACACTCACCTACTTGCCAGCAGTGGAGAATATGAGACACACGGTTGACAGTGATCAGGTCTTTGTTCTCGGTCAGGAAGTGCAGGTACGGGTTGTTGCCGTCAACGGGAACGGTCTCGTGGATCCTGTTTCGGAGTCACTCTTTGTGGCCAATAACTGTGTTGATAGTCCGCATACATCTTATAACGAGAATGTCTTCTCAGTGGCGATGGTGGTAGAGTACGGTCAATTCCAGTTCTACGTTGGGGGCGATCTTCCAGGTTCGGCCTACTCGAGTTATAAAGACGTTGAGACCCCCATTGCCGCTCTTGTAGGGGATGTTGAGGTGTATCAAGTGAACCATCACGGTTCTCAGTATAGCACAAATGACTCCTTTCTGACAACACTTGATCCTATGGTTGCCATAATCTCGGTTGGCAAGAACTCCTATAAGCCTCATCCTCACCCTGATACAGGAGTAGTAAGACAGCTGATGCAAGTCTGCAATTCAGCAGTATATCAGACGGAGGACTCAGATGGAGAAGTTGTTCATGGCGATATCGTCATAAAGACAGTCGGCTCGGAATGGTTTTCGGTGAACGATTTGCTGTTTATCCTTAACTCGATAGAGGATGATCGTAATGCAAGGGAACTCGTGACAAGCTTTGAACTCTATCCCAATCACCCCAACCCGTTCAATGCAAGTACGGTTATCAAGTACGACCTGCCGAGGACCTCGAAGGTCACAATCATCATTTACAACATTCTTGGGCAAGAGGTCACGACTCTTGTAGATGAGGAACAGCCGGCAGGTCACCACCAAGTAATGTGGGGAAGCACGAACGCGCACGGCAAGACGGTATCGTCTGGCGTCTATTTCTACAGGATCGAAGCAGGAGGATTTGTATCGTCCAGGAAGATGATGCTCTTGAAATAGGACACTGCAGCTACTGGAAATGGCGACCATATACAAAGCCGGAGAGAAAAACCTTATGGCAACGCTGACAGGAAGGCCACCACACGACCGCTATAGGGCCGCCCGTCGATGGGGCTATTCCTTAGACTCCCAAAACCCGTGCTGCCGCTTCGTAGTTCTCCGGCTTTACCCACAGGATATAACCGAACCGCCCACTCCCGTCGCTGACTCCGTTGGCAGCGTGAATGTTGATCCCCGCTGAAGAGAGCTTGAAGTGCAGTTCGACAATCGCGCCGACTTCGTCATCACCCTGCACAAGGAATGCTCGCTTGGGGCCAACCAGCGCGATGTCTGCTTCGGCAGCAGCGACCTTCAACTTCTCCGCGTTCTCGGGTACGAAATCCAACTGAGATCGGCCGGCACCAAGGGGATACGCGGTAAATGCCACCAAATTCACACCTTTTTGCCGAAAATGCTCCAGTAGCCAGTACCCTTTGCCCTGCTTGTCCTCGACCGTCGTATAGTAGTACTCGGTTCGCCTTGTCATTATTCCCATCGCAGACCTCCTTGTAATGCTCCAGGATATGAATGAACTGAGAGAATAGCAAGGGGGCAGGCGAGCCATATTACACAAAATGAAACCCCCGACAACCAGTGACCGCCGGGGGGCACACAATGAAACACGGTAATCTCACAGTCCATTGTAAGATAACATTGTAAGATAACAATAATTGGGGAAATAGCAAGCAGAAACGCAGTCTTGGTGTTTTCCAAAAACCCAGTAGGCTTACTTGAGCCGGGGGGTCCCCACTTCTCTATATCGTGGGACTCCTAACCGGGGTAGTACCCTACCCCCCTGGCTCACAAAATCAGTTGACGAAACTGACCATTTCGGGTATCTTAGTTCAGAACCCAGTGAAGCATAGAGGAATGAAATGCATGGCAGTTCTCTTCGTTTTGTCGCTTCTTAGAATCAGCATCTACAGTTGCCACTGGACCTGCCGAGGGGCGAATTGGACTAATACAATCACGGGGAATAGCGTTTCATATCCATGAAACTCACCGACAGTGAAATCCGGGATATCACCCGCTATCTGGAGGCAGGGAAATCGTTGCCGGAGAAGTATCGCTTCTTGCTGTTTGAAGATAAGCGGCAGGTGGAGCTGGTTTGGAATGCCAAGACCAATGAAATCTGTAATATCGTTTTGCCTTTTCAGGTCATTGAGCAAGTTGATGAACCTCGCTCGGAGAAAGAGCAGAAACTAAACTTAGAGCTTTTTGATCAGCACACCGGCAGGCAGATCAAGGGCTGGAACAATAAACTCATCTGGGGCGATAACAAGCTGATACTGTCCTCGCTGAAAAACGGGCCGTTGCGGGAGGAAATCGAGGCCCAGGGTGGGATTAAACTCATCTATATCGATCCACCGTTTGATGTGGGGGCGGATTTTTCGATGGATATCGAGATCGGCGGCGAGACGTTGACAAAGAAGCCCGGCATCCTCGAAGAGATAGCCTACCGTGACACCTGGGGAAAGGGTCAAGATTCATTCATCGCTATGATTTATGAACGACTTGTTCTCATGCGGGACATACTCGCGGATGATGGCAGCATCTATGTGCATTGTGACTACAGAATGACGGCCTTCATCAGGATGTTGCTAGATGAAGTATTCGGCTCTGACCATTTGCTAAATGAGAATATCTGGAGTTATAAAAGTGGCGGAGTCAGCAAGAATTTCTTTGCAAGAAAACATGATACTATCCTCTTCTACTCTAAAACAAAAGAACAGTACATTTTTAACACACAGTACTATCGTTCATATCAGTTAAAGAAATACAACTACAACCCCAAATATCCTGAACATTGGGATGAAAAAAGGAAGCAATGGTATCACAATTCTGTATGTCGTGACGTTTGGGATGACATAAAGATCATTGGTACGGAAAAAGACCAGCCAGAGAGGTTAGACTATCCAACCCAGAAGCCTGAGGGCCTATTGGAACGAGTGATGAAAGCCTCTTCCAACCCAAATGATTTAGTAACTGATTTCTTCTGCGGAAGCGGGACGACATGTGCCGTTGCCGAAAAGCTGGGGCGTAAATGGATTGGTTCTGACTTGGGTAAGTTTGCTATTCACACGACCCGCAAGCGGATGATCGGTGTGCAGCGGCAGTTGAAAGCGGATGACAAAAGCTGGCGGGCGTTTGAGATATTGAATCTGGGTAAATATGAGCGGCAGCATTATATTGGTGTCAATCCCAATTTGAGAGAGCAGGAAAAACAGCAGCAGTTGGAGGCAAAAGAAAGGGCATTTGTTGAGCTCATCCTGCACGCCTACCGGGCCGAGCCGACGAGTCAGTTCCAGACCTTTCAGGGCAAAAAGGCCGGTCGATTAGTGGCGGTCGGGCCGGTGAATATGGCAGTGACGCGATTGTTTGTCGAGGAGATTATTTTAGAGTGCCGAAAGAACCATATCACGCGCGTGGATATTCTGGGCTTTGAGTTTGAGATGGGCCTGTTTCCCAATATTCTCGATGAGGCCAAGACCAAGGGGATCGATCTGGCGATGAAATATATCCCGGCCGAGGTCTTTGACAAGCGGGCGGTGGAGAAGAATCAGGTGGTCTTTCACGATGTGTCGTTCATTGAGATCAAACCACATATCAAGAAGAATATGATCGCTGTGGAGTTAACCGATTTCTCGGTGTTTTACTCGCAGGATTCGGTGGGCGCTGATGAGAAACTCAAAAACAACAAGAGCAAGGTCATTGTCGATAAGGGGCAGGTGGTTAAGCTGACCAAGGATAAGAGCGGCATTATCAAACGAGAGGTTCTGACGAAGAAATGGACCGACTGGATTGATTACTGGAGCGTAGATTTTAATTTTGAGAGCAAGCGGGAGATTATCCGGGTTAAGAATGAGGAAAGCGGCGAGTATGAGGAGCACTGGACGGGCGATTTTGTCTTTGAGAACGAATGGCAGAGCTTCCGAACCAAAAAAGACCGCTCGCTGGAACTGACCAGTGCCTTTCGCGAGTGCGAAAAGGGCAGGAGCAAGATAGCAGTCAAGGTGGTTGACATCTTCGGCAACGATACGATGAAGATTATCGAGGTGACGATAGGAGGGCGAAAATAATGGCCTTACATCCTAAGTTTCCCGACTCCCCTTACGCAATTCTTGATCCCGATATTCGCTGGTTCCCTGCCGATGAAGCTCTCCGCGAGACAAGCTACGAGAAGCTTCTGCCTCCGATGGTTCACCAGCTTCGCCGCAAAGTTACCGAGTGGCGAGAACAGAACTATGCAGGTGCCACCAGCACCAGTGTTGCATTACTCAACTGGTGGTTCAAGACCGAGCATCTAATGCCTGTTGCGGATGGAGCGATGTCGAATTTCCAATATTACTTTGCCCAGCGTGAGGCTGTCGAAACGGTTATTTATCTTTACGATGCGGTTAAGGTAAAGGATAAGTACGACCTGCTGCGCTATGACTCTTCCGAAGCGGTATCGGCGGGGATGTTCGATGAATCGTGGAAACGCTTTGTTATCAAGATGGCGACCGGTACGGGGAAAACCAAGGTATTAAGTCTGATTCTGACCTGGTGTTATTTTCATAAACTCTATGAGGACGATTCTGAACTGGCACGCAATTTTCTGGTGATAGCGCCCAATATCATTGTGCTGGATCGGCTGCGTCGCGACTTTGACGGGTTGCGCATCTTCTTTGAAGACCCGGTGCTGCCGGATAACGGCTTTGACGGGCGCAACTGGCGCGATGATTTTCAACTAACTCTGCATATTCAGGATGAGGTCAATATTACCCGCAAGACCGGCAATATCTTTTTGACCAATATTCACCGCGTCTATAGCGGCAACGATATCGAACCGTCAGCAGATGATGAAGATACAATGGATTATTTTCTTGGCACCCGCCCCACGGGAGCGACCACCGATTCCAAAGTCGATCTGGGTGATATTGTTCGTGACATCGATGAACTGGTGATACTTAACGATGAGGCGCACCATATCCACGATCCCCGTATGGAGTGGTTCAAATCGATAGAGGATATTCATAACCTCCTCATGCATAAAGATAAGTTTCTCTCCCTGCAAGTGGATGTAACCGCTACACCCAAGCATAATAACGGCGCTATCTTCGTGCAGACAGTTTGCGATTATCCGCTGGTTGAAGCCATTAAGCAAAATGTTGTCAAGCATCCCGTCCTCCCCGATTTGCCGAGCCGGGCGAAACTATCTGAACAGCAAAGCTCAAAATTTACGGAGAAATATGCCGATTACCTGAACCTGGGTATCGAAGAATGGCGCAAGGCCTACGGAGAACATAAAAAGCTCAACAAGAAGGCAATCATGTTTGTGATGACCGACGATACCAAAAACTGTGATGATGTGGCTGAACATCTGGAAACTACTTACCCCGAACTTAAAGATGCTGTGCTGGTGATTCATACCAAAAACAACGGCGAGATCAGTGAGTCAGTAAGCGGTAAAAAAGAGAATGAATTGAAGGAGTTGCGCAAACAGGCAAACGAAATTGATGGATGGGATAGTCGTTATAAGGCGATTGTATCGGTGATGATGTTGAAAGAGGGCTGGGACGTCAAAAACGTAACTACTATTGTTGGTTTGCGTGCTTATTCCGCCAAGAGCAATATCTTGCCGGAGCAGACTTTAGGTCGCGGTTTGCGCAAAATGTATCCCGGCAACAATGTCAAGGAATATGTCAGCGTTGTAGGTACCGACGCCTTTATGGACTTTGTGGAGTCTATCCAGTCTGAGGGCGTTGAGCTTGAACGCAAGCCGATGGGTGAAGGCACCGGCCCAAAGACTCCACTCATAGTTGAAGTCGATAATGAGAATCCTAAGAAGGATATAGATAAACTCGACATCAAGATTCCTGTTCTCAGTCCAAGAATCTATCGAGAGTACAAGAATTTGGCTGAACTTGCAATAGAGCGATTCGGCCACAAGAAGGTTCCATATAAGCAATTCAGCCCTGACGAACAGCGGGAGATTGTGTTCAGAGATATCACCACTGGCGAAATCAGCCATACCACCTTGCTGGATTCAACAGGTGTAACGGACTACCGCTCAGTGATCGGCTACTTTACTCAGGTCATTATGAAAGATTTAAGGCTGATTAGCGGTTATGATGTGTTGTATGGGAAGGTAAAAGCTTTTATTCGGGATGAGTTGTTTGATAAACCAGTTGACCTTGACAGTTTGAATACTTTGCGGAACCTGTCTGAACTCGAAGCCACTAAGACTCTGCTGGAAACTTTCAAAAAAGAGATCAATGCCCTGACGATACAGGACAAAGGTGATGCGGAAATCCGAGACCATATCAAGCTTAGGAAAACCCGACCGTTTGTGACAAAAGAGCAGGATTATATTATTCCAAAGAAGAGCGTATTTAATAAGATAGTAGGCGATAGCCACCTGGAGCTGGAGTTCGCGGCGTTTCTTGAGGAGTGCGAAGATATTATTTCCTATGCGAAAAACTACTTCTCTGTACATTTCAGAATCGACTACGTCAATGCTGACGGAGATATTTCCAACTACTATCCTGATTTTATCGTCAAGAAATCGCCGGACGAAGTTTTCATCGTTGAAACTAAGGGGCTGGAAGACCTGGACGTCCCTCTGAAAATGAAGCGCCTCCGTCAGTGGTGTGAGGATATCAACCGGGCGCAATCGATAGTCAAGTATGATTACGTGTTTGTCGACGAAAAATCATTCAAGGAGTTTGCACCGAAGACCTTCACCTCATTAGTCAACGGCTTCACAGGGTATAAGGACTGACTTAACAAATCGTACAATAACCCAGGGGTAGATCAGCCTCATGACCCGTTAGCGTTTGCCCAATGTCGAATCGCATTGCTGGCAGGCTTACCCGACCGACAGGAACCCGACTTATTCTATAGACGGGACTCCTAATCCGGGGGGTGGGGGGTACCTTGCCGGATAATGCAGCGGCAACGAACGCATAGGAACTCTATTTCAAGAGGGGGGGGCCGTTTTTTCTCCCCTTGGGGGGGGTCACTTATTCGCCGCAAAGGTACTTGGACGCACTTCGATAGTGCCGTTCCATCAATCCGACCACGATACTCCATACCTGTTAGGTTCACTGACCCAGGGCGCAAACAGGGGTTCAATTGCATAGAAATAGACAACAAATAAAGAAAAAACTTAGCGAATAGTGAAAAAAGTACTTGACAATTACTCCAAATAATGTATAATATAACTGAAACAGAATTTCAATAGTGTACCGTTAACCTTCAATCATGGAGTTTCAGTTATGAAATTCTACGGCAAAACTCAGCAAGTGGCGGACGACATTGTCGCTGCCTTCGAGCAGGGCGACATTCCCAAAGCCCTGGCTCAAGTTTTCATCCACAAAAAAGAGGACCGACCTTGTGCCCGGTGGTCCTGGTGCAATCAGCTACTTGTCGCATTGCACGGTTGCACCGACGCCCGGGGCATCCGTCAATGGAACGCGGTCGGGCGATCGGTCAACAAGGGCGAAAAGGCCTTTGCGATTCTGGCTCCCCGCTTCATTACCAAGCACAACGAAGAAACCGATGAAGACGACTTGGAGCTTATCGGTTTCATATCGGTCCCGGTGTTTGGCTATGAACAAACGCACGGTCAGGACTTGTCCGATCTCAACCCGGAGTTGACCACTTGGTGCAACAACCTGCCATTGCGGGAAGTAGCGGAAGAGTGGGGCTTGACCGTCGGCACCTATAACGGGCAAGGTGCCCGTTACGAGGGGTACTACCGGCAAGGTCAGGGCATAGCCCTCGGAGTTAAGAATCTGTCGACCTGGACGCATGAGCTTGTCCATGCGGCTGACGACAAGCTCCGGGGCGGTCTCAAGGGCGGTCAACATCCTGAGCAAGAGATTGTCGCCGAATTGGGTGCGGCGGTTATGCTGGAGATTATCGGTATGCCGCATCAATCCGATCGGGGCGGCTGCTGGCAGTACATTAAAACCTATGCGGACAAGGCCAAGATCGCTCCGATCACAGCTATTAACCGCGTATTGGACCGCACTTGCAAGGCTGTTTCACTGATTCTGGAGACAGCCGAAGCCGTCAACCAGCCCTCAGTGGCAGCGTAAGGGGGCAGCCATGAGATTGGATGAAAAGTACAGACCGAAGACGTTTGTTGACGTGATCGGACAGGAAAAGGTAGTGGCCCGGATTCGGGCCGCTACCGCCCGCTGTTGGGGCGGTCGGGCCTTCTGGCTGTCAGGTGGTTCGTCCAGCGGGAAGACGACGATTGGCCGGATACTGGCCCGCCAGGGGGCTGACGATCTCTACATTACTGAGACCGTTGCCAGGGACCTGACCCCTACTCGGCTGAAAGAGATTCGGGATACTTGGTATTATATCCCTATGGCAACCAAACCGGGCTATGCCCTAATCGTGAACGAGGCACACGGATTGAGCAAGCCAGTGATTGAGCTTTTCCTGGGTATCCTTGAAGACCTGCCGGATAATGTGCTGGTAATCTTCACGACCACCAACGAGGGCAATGACTTGTTTGAAGAGAAGCTGGATAGCTCACCGTTCGCGTCCCGTTGTATTTCGCTCCAATTGGCGTCACGGAACCTCTGCGAACCCTTTGCCGAACGAGCCAGGTCAATCGCGCAAGCAGAGGGACTTGACGGCAAAACCTCCGAGGATTATATCAAGCTCATGCGGCGCTGCCGGAACAATCTCCGTATGGCATTGCAAGAGATCGAAGCTGGTGCTATGCTCTAATTACTGTTTTTGGATCGAAAGGAAAGCCCTGGCCAAGTTAGTCAGGGCTTTTTTAATTGGTATCTGACCCTTGTTAATCACTACTTAGGAACATGGAACGCAGTTGATCTTCCGACACATACCAGGTATGACCGATCTTGGTGCCGTTTATTTTCCCCGTCTTGAAATGATGCCTGATAGTGGCTTCCGAAAGACCGAACGCTTTGGCCAAATCCCTGACGTTGTACAGCTTGATTCCAGCAATCTCAACAGGATTCAAACTTGGCTTTTTCTTTCGCTTCCTTGCCACTGTGTAAATCAACCTTATTAAGGCTGTGCGGTCGCGCGTGGTGAAACAGAATTAGGTACGTTAACCGATGGCTATGGAGTTTCAGCCATCAACCCACGGCGACCGCACGAGCCGTTCTTCTTATCGGGAATGATGTTAATTTCAGCCACGATGATGCCTCTAATCTGTTTTATTCATGTCTGAAAGTCAATTTCCGATATTGTGTATTAGCGGAAATTCACACTCTTTTCATTACTTTTTTGGACCTTTCCTCGGTCCTTTTCGACGACCGCTCCAGTACTCCTTGAGCGCATCTGCCGAGACATACCAGCGAGTCCCGATCCGATTCCCCGGCAAAAGACCGCGACGGAGATAATCACGAATGGTCTCCTCTTTTACCTTCAGAGCTTTGGCCAATTCATCGACCGAAAACAGCTCCAGGCCACCGATCCTTACCGGCATTCTTTTCCCCCATGAAGCAGGGACTCGATCTTTCGCTCCGCACCATGTTGCAATCGGTCGAGGTTGTGAGCGTAAACAAGGGTTGTGTTGATGTTCGCGTGACGGGCCATAGCTTGAGCTTCTTGTATCGACGCACCGGCCTGCAACGAAAGTGTTACCGCCGTATGCCGTAGACTATGGGCCGTCAATCGCACGCTGTCAAGCCCGATCTGGCGCAGGTACTTTTTGACGATTCCACGGATAGCCCTCGTGGTCAGTCTTAGTCCATGGTTGCGATTGCTACCGGATGTAAACAGGGGCAAATCGTCAGAGACCGGACCTCTGGCAGACAGGTACGTCAAAATCGGACGATAGACGTGCTCTGTCAGCAGCACGAAATCGTCTTTTGTGCTGCGGCCCTTCCCGTACACCCACAGGACAGGACAGTTGCCCTCTTGCCGGATATCGCCAACATCGGCTCGGATAACTTCGATCGTGCGTAAGCCCGTACAGACCAGTAGGTTTATCAGGGCGTAATCCCTTTTGCCTAACAGGGTGCTGGAGTCAATGCTATCCAGCAATTCACGCACTTGGGAGACTGTCAGGGAATCCCGGCGATGGCGACGGCTGGCCTTTGCCCCCTTGACTGAGCGCCCCACATTCGGATACAGTCTGACCGCCTCCGTCCACTCGAAAAACTTGCGAACTGCCACCAGGTAGGTCGACACAGTATTGGCCGACATGCCTGTATCGGTCAAGTGGCGCTTGTAAGCAACAATAGTGTCCCTATTCGGATTACCCTTGCCGTTGCCTGACAGCCATTGGAAGAAACGACGGACGCCCTTTTCGTAGACCGCACGTGTCCCCGGCGTCACGTCGACGGATGCCAGAAAACTTACCAGCAAACTCTCAATGTCGGTGAGGTGGGGTACAGTTGCTACTGGTGGGATGATCTCGTGATTCATAACATACCTATTCTGTCTCGTACACATCTACTTAAACCTAATCATATATTTATCAAAAGTCAAGCGAAATCTCTGAATAAAAATGGGAAATAGTGTATAAAAAGAGTTGTAAGCAGGGCTCATTTCGACTATCGTTGTCAGTTTCGGCTGCAATCGACCTCTCCTTTTGGTCAAGCCTACGAGGCTTCTGCAGCGGCCGAAATTCATAGGGATTGGGTACTCCTAAGACATGATGCTGTTGGCACAGAAGGTTTTTTCAATGGTGCCCACCGACATAGCAATCGGCGCAACGACAAAAGTCACAACAGATTACCCCGGTCTGCTATCCAGTAAACGTCCCCTTGCTGGGCAAAGCTTTGTTGACTCTGGGATGACAAAGCCCATATTGCCCGTAAGTGAAGGAAATAAAGTATGACTGAAATGAAGCTGAAACATGAGCGCCAAAAAACCCGCCAGAAAAGGCCAGGTAGACCTAAAGGGAAAATCGACAAGACCCGGGTCACCTACCACCTGCCCAAGCAGCTTGTCAAGTTGGTCTCAGACCAGGCCTACACCGACCGCATTCCACACAGCGAGTTACTGTCCCGGATTCTCATTGGCTACTTCGCCGGCAAGAAGATCAAACCAAAGCCGAAACCACGCAGCCTGGCTGAGATAGCGAAGGAGAAGGGACTGGCGTTGTAAAACGACTGAGATTGGAAGACAGGGACTGCTGACGGTTGCCTGTCCATGAATTGAAGTAAAGTCAATTATAGAGAAAATGAATGATATCGAAAACAGCTCTGAGACGAGATTACCAGAAGCAGAGCTAAGGCATTACCTAAGAGCGTATCTTCTCTCGTCTGAGCAGTCTCAATTGGCGGTAGTAGTCGAGCAGATTATCAAGGCTTATCGGTTCAAGCTACCACTTGAGATTCTGGCTCAGCAAAGCAGACTTACGGATCGGGTTGTGGCGGTCTTAAATGTACTTGAGATTCGCTATCTGGTCGATGATTCGCCGAAAAACAATGCTCAGGAGATTATTATATGGCTCCAGCGTACTCCTCCCAGAACAGTTAGGATTTGGCTGCCCGATGCTAAGAGCCGCTTCCGTGACTTTCAGGATTTCGAGGTTCTTGTGCCTTTCGCTGTGGAGAAAGCAGTTCATGAACTGCGCCGATACGAGCCAAAGATCACTACGCCACAAATCGATTCGCTGTATCTGATATTCCTGAAAACTGTTGCAACGAGCCCCATCCGTCCACAAGATTTGGAAGACCAAGTATTTAGAGATGTGGTTGACCTGGAGAAGCTCGGAGTCCTCTCTTCACGCTACGCTTTAGCAGCTAATCACGAACTCGTCAAAGCGACGTACGGGTGTCTCATGGAAATGTCTCCAATAGCCTTACTATATATTGGTTGTGACCCTGGCGGCAGTATTTGCAAGGACGTTCCTTATTGCTCTGACCTCCAGAATCATCCTTTAAACCGTCACGGAGCTTCCGTAAGAGCCACACACGTGGCAGCCTGTTATTCGGGAATAGGCTCTACTCGACATTCTGGAGGCACGGTTGATTTCCCGCGTTATCCCAGGGTGATTAAGCAAATGCAGTGGTCAGTTCCTCAGATAGCTACAATAGCGCGAAACCTGCCATTTCTTGAGCAGACAAAACACGAACTAAGTTCCCCCATCAAAGACAGGGGTCTACCCCCGAAGTCCTTTATCGATACCTACAAGAGCATATTCAAGTGTCTGAGACTAAGGTTAGAAGGCAAGTCCGAAACCAAGATTGCTAAAGAATTGGGATATTCGTCTCGACATGAATATGAAGCTTGGCTTTGTGATCACCATATCGACATCAAGGCGAGGAAGCAGCGATCACCATACGAGGAGCACCTTGAAGCGAGAAAGGTGCTTGGCCTTGAGACACTTGAGGCCGAAGACCTGTGCGCACGTACTGCGCTCCAACAACAACCTTCAGCTACATCCAAGAGTGAAGCCGATGTTAGCGGGGCAGAGGAACAAGAAACATCCGTCAAGGACACACGAGCGGACGTGGCTACAGGAGAACAACAATCCCAGCTGCCGGTTGTCGAGGTTCACGCATCCACAGAGGAGGTATGGATCGACGGTCAACAGGTATCCGTCAGAGGGAAAAAACTTGATCGCTTAAACGCACTCATATTTTGGATATTACAACAGCAGAAGACAGGTAAGCCTGTTGAATCCTTCAGGATTTTGAAAGCTGCTAAAGTAGAAAAGCAAAGCATTCGCGTTGATCATCTTTACAGGGGGACTCCGTTTCAGCCACTCATTAGTCACCCTCGGCACGGTCACTCATGGCTGAATATAGATTTGGCTAAGTCAAAAGTGTCCTGATTCCACCTACCCGGTGACTTCAAATCAACATAAAATCAACATTCAACGTTTAATCAACGTCTTCACAACGTCTTCTCAACATTAAATACTGAACGTCCTCTCAATTCGGTTGCGGCCCCTTGTGGCGCATTCATGTTTACACCCAGAGAAAAAAAACCAGTTGGTGAAACTGACGAAATGAAACTTAAGCGTGAAGCGACAGGACATGAAGATCGAGTCAGGGCACAGAAAGCGAGACTGGCTACTGTGCTGGTCAGCCTTGAGCCCCTCGTTGATCTTGTGGCCCAGCTCATTGCAGACGAGCGATTGAAAGAAATTGAATCTCAAATAGATAGAGGCAATAGTGAAATCAAATCCCACTTATATGACCGAGAAACTAACCTTCGCGGCCTACCTGATAGCGTCGGGTAAATCCGAACTGGTCGGTACTGAACCGATCCCAGGCAGCCGCAACGTAGCCTTTGTTCTCTCAGAAGCCCCTACTCAGGAAGACCTTAAAGGATTCTTTGCAGGGACCGCGCAAGTCTCTGCCCTACGCTTCAGTGAGGTCATAAACTCGTTGAAGGGCGTTTCCTACGAGGCGAGGAAGAGCAATGGTTGATCTTAACGCAATCGGCGGAGGGACTACGTTGGCACCGGAGAATGCCGAGACGCAATCCATTGAGATAATGCGTCAGTGCCAGCGCTTTGATAGGTGTTCCGTGCCAATCTGCCCGCTCGACTTGCTCCAGGACAACAGCACTCGGCTTGAATGGGAACCAGTGTGCACGCTGTCTAAATCCAAACGGCTCCGAATCGGGCAAGGGTCGGAACTGCCAAGACAGGGACTGACAAAGAAGGAATGGGCGGCTCGCCAATGCTGGCAGTCGCTTACTGAGGCTGAGAGACAATGCAGAATAGCGAAATTAACGAAGTTTTGACGATTTGTACACGTGTTTTAAGCCTATGTCGTACAGATCAGTCTACCGGGACGGGTGGAACTGAAATGAGAGGAGAAACGACATGAATTCACGAACTGGGAAAACCTGAAATGAGACGCGATCTGAAGAACAGACGGTTGAAACGCGATCTGCCAGCATCGGTGGAGAACGAGGCTCCGATTGCCGAACAGCCACGGCCTCGCATACCAGCCAGCGAATATGACGCAATCTGCTACAAGACTGAAACAGGGAGAAGCTGGGGTGGCAGGACTAACATATACATCCTGTTCAGGATCATAGGCGGCAGCCAGGACGGTACAGAGTTATTCATGGCCTGTACGTACCACCCTAAAGGGAAACTGTCACAGCGGTACAAGTACTACGTGCAATGGACGCTTGCCAAGGGTGCCCCGCCCAAGAAGGGCGAACGACTTTCTCCAAAGGTCTTCTGCGGCAAAATGTACCGAGTCTTAGTGCGCGACACGCAGATACGGCACTCCAACGGCAAGCTGATGGCTGACTGTCTCCAGTATTCCGTGGTGGACAGCATCATAGAAACTCAAACAGGGATTCCGATGTCGTGAACAGGCTTATTCACACATTCTGGGCTTCAGAAAGAAGACTCACCCCAGTCGATTCACCTTCTACTGCGTACTTTCTACCCCTTACCATTTACCAATTACCAAGTACCAGTTACCAACTACCAACACTCCCCCATGATTATTGCTTGTTGTACAAAGGGTTAAGCCGAAATAATCGGACGAATTTCTGTGTTGATTTACGGTTGGCCAACGGCATTCAAATGCTGTTGGTTTGCTCTTGCAATCAAGCAGTCGAGCAACAACGGGGCTGGGTCTCAGGATTCGGCCCCGTCCAACCCCAATCTCGTCACAGCAGCGTTCCGCGAGAAATGAAAAACCTGTGTGGGACGGGCAAACGAATGTGAAGTAAAGGAGTTAGACATGGTATTTCTTGAAATAGCCAACATTTTCTCGATAATGACCGGAGATGAGTTTGGCATCCTTGTCTGTGATATTAGGAGAATATGGCGTTGACTCTTGAATCCAATCCACGTACTTTGGCTCAAGATTTAGACGCTGGGAGTGAATATGCGCTGTGCCATTTACGCCAGATATTCAAGTGATTTGCAACGTGACAGGTCTATAGACGACCAGGTCAGAAACTGCCGGCGGTTCGCTGAGAAAAAGGGCTGGGTTGTTCTGGACGGGCATATATACACGGATAGGGCGATTTCGGGAGCATCTGTCATTGGCAGAACCGGGCTTCTGGACCTGTTGCGCACCGCGCAAGAGTCGCCGAAGCCGTTTGACTATCTTCTCGTAGACGACACAAGCCGGCTGTCCCGTGAGATGGGAGAGGTTGAGAGCATCATTGGCCAACTGCACTTTGTTGGCATAGGCGTTTATTTCGTTGCTCAGGGAATTGACAGCAAGGATGACCAGTCGGACATCGCGGTCGGCTTCAACAGCATTATGGACAGCCGCTACAGACGTGATCTTGGCAAAAAGACCTTGCGGGGCATGATCGGCCAAGTTGAGCGCAACTATAACCCATGTGGACGACTTTATGGCTACAAATACATTAGAGACGAAGACCCAACGGGTATAATTGACCCCAAAACGAAGCACGTTAGGGTCTTGGGGACAAGAATTGAGAAACATCCAGTAGAATCCCAGGTTGTGAAGGAGATTTTTGAGGCATATTGTGACGGCTTGAGTATGCGGGATATTGCTCAGAAGCTCGATAAAGCAGGCCATCTTCCACCGGGAGTCCACGCGCAGGTCGCTCACGGCGTGAATAAGCCTTCATGGCTGCCAAGATCAATCCATTGCATACTCAACAATCGGCGTTACTGTGGGGATTGGACATTTAATAAGACGACGTGGCTCAAAAACCCGAAAACGGGTAAACGAAAAAATGTACCGAGAGACAAAGCTGATTGGGTGGAAATCAAGAGACCAGACTTAGCCATCATAGATGAGCCGACTTGGCAACACGCACAGGAGAGGATTCAGCGAAATAAGAGAGGTCCAGGTAACCTCAAAGGAATCCGGTGGCGCTTCTTATTTACGGGACTGATGAAATGCCACGAATGCGGCGGAAGCTATGTTGTGGTCAGGAATGGGCACACACCGAACCCTGTCTTTGGCTGTTCCCGTAACTGGAACAAAGGCTCCGCCGGATGTTCAAACAACTTTCGGGTTCGCAAAGACGAGATCGAGTCGACCATTCTCTCTGATATTCAGAGCCAACTTCTATCCCCACCTGTGCTCTCCGCCATCGTTTCCAAGGTTAACCAGAAGATCAAAGCCAAACTGTCCGGTCTGCGCAAAGACTCTTCGGGCATCATTGCCCAAAAGAAAGAATTATCGAAAAAGCTGTCTAACATTGTCGCCGCCATCGAAAGTGGTATGTCTTCAGAAGCCCTGAGAAGAAGGCTCGCTGAGATTGAAGCTCAGATACAGGAGTTAGACAGAAGGATTGACGTGTTCAGTTGCTCGTACGATTTTAGTAAGCTGAAAATCGATGAGCAGTATGTGGAGGGCTGGCTCGACAGGATTCGTGAGTTACTAAACAAGGACGTGGCAGCCGCCAGGGCAAAGATAATGTCCCTGGTTGGGACTTTCACTTTGTCGCCTGAAACCGTAGATGGCATAAAATACATTCGAGTTAACGCGCAGGCGGATATTGTTGGTCTGGTTAGAGTTGCGGTAGGCAGGGGCGACTTCCAAAGAAAGGGAAATCAGGCCCCAGGCGGTGACGAATGAAAGCTGAAAGCCGACGTCATACAGTTGCGCGGGGTCGAATAGAAGAATAATCAGCGCCGTGGCTGCAATCACATTGTTCAGATCATACCGCCGCTCAAGCACTCCGGCGGCAATAACCAGGGCCGCCATGACCGAGGCTCGCATAACCGACGGCTCCCCGTAGGAAAGCAGCGCAAATAGAAAAACAACAAGCAGTAAGATAACCGCCCGTTTTCGGCGCGATAATGAGAAAGGCCGCAGGAGAAACATAAACGACAACACCACCAGGGCGACGTTGGAACCGGAAACCGCCAGCAAATGGAGCGTCCCGGTATCACGAAACCGACTGTAAATGGTAGTGGGGATGTCGCGGGTTTCGCCTATCAGGAAACCAGCGGCGAGAGCCGCGGCCGTCGGCGACAGGTTTTTGTAAAAGCTGCCACGGATGCTTGCCCGAAGCTTGTCGACATAATTGAATATGCCAAAACGGTTACCTTTGTCGATACGGACGTCCAGCAGGGTCGGAAGGTAGACAATCCCATACACCCCTTTCAGATAAAGATAGCGCTGGTAGTCAAATTTCCCGGGCAGGTTGCTCCCCTTCACGGAATAAATCCGTCCGCGAAACTCGACCCGATCGCCTCTCTGCAAAGCGGTAGTGGTATCGGTAAGTTTCAACAAGATGGTGCCGCGCACCTTCCGTGTCACGTCGGTGGCAACGGAATCCAGGGTGATCTTTATCTCCGTGTGATTGGTTTTCAGACGAGGCCAGTCCGTGACCTCTCCAAAGATATGATAGGTTTCCCCGTTCTGAAGGACCCGCGAAATGTGGCGCGGCCCGACGTCGTAAAAACGAATGCCGAAGTTGAAAGCTGAAAAAAACAGAAGGCTCAAACCGAACAGAATAGTTGACTCTCTGCCGCTGTGGCGGGTCAATCCGATGAGGCCGCCCACACAACAAGCCAAACTACCGAACAAGAACATCCAGCAGGGCAGGCGCGTCTGGTCCGAGATCACGATGCCGAAAACGACAAACAACAGCACCAGCAGACTGGGGTACTTGCGAATCATCCTTCAGGCTGTTGTTTTCTTCGAATGAACCTCGTCAGCCGTTGGACCTCCTCTACACGGAGCAGGAAACAGAAAAGCAAATACAGCGCTGCCGCCACTCCCGCGGGAACAAATAACCCTAACAGACGGTCGAGGAGCGTAGGCATATCGTGGGCAAACCGAAACGGCAGCAGAAGAGCAATATGAAAGGCCAGCAGAGAGGCCACAGCAATCCGCCCTAGGTTTAATCCCAGTTTTCCCCAAGAGACGGCGATACCTTTGGAGGGAAGGTAAGTAACGAGAAGAACACAATTGACGATGCCGCCAATAGATGTAGCCGCTGCCAGTCCGGCAAAGCCTAGGACCTTTACCATGGGGTAGTACAGCGCCATGTTTATGACTACCGACAGGATCGAAAATCTCATGGGAAGGCGGGAATCGCCGAAGGCATAGAAGAACGGCACCGTCACCCGGACAGCGGCAAAGCCCACCAAACCATAAGAATAGTGCAGCAAGGCCTGGCTGGTATGGAATGAATTCAGTTCGGAAAAAGCCCCCCACCTATAGATCAGATCGACAATTTCATGCCCCATCAGGGCCAGGAAAACTGCCGAGGGAATGATCATAAGCATAGTCAGGTTGATCGTTTCCAGATAGGTCCTTGTCAGCCGTCGCATATCCCTGCGGGCCACCATTTCCGATACTTTCGGCAGAGCCACTATACCCAGGGCAACGGCAAACACCCCGAGAGGAAAATGCATCAGCCGGTAAGAGTAGTTCAGATATGAGAGGGAGCCCTCCATCAGGAAGGAGGCCACCAGCGTGCTGACCAGAATGTTTATCCGTCCGGCGGAAAGCCCCACGATCATGGGAGTGATTAAGCGCGCCACTTTTTTGACCCCCTCGTCCAAAAAACTGATCCGGGGGCGAAAGCGGTAGCCGATCCGCCACAGGGAAGGAAGCTGGATGGCAACCTGCCCCAACCCTCCTATCAGCACGCCGATGGCGAGCGTGTACACCGGCTGTTCGAAGTACTGATACAGCGCTACCACCGTCAGTACCACGCCTAAGTTGAACAAGGCCGGCGATATGGCCGGGATGCCGAAGCGCCCGAACGAATTAAGCATCCCCATTATCATTGCCGACACGGAGACCAACAGGAGATAGACAAACATGATCCTGGTCAAGTCCACCGTCAGGGCGAACTTACCCGGAATCGACGTGAAGCCGTTGGCGAACAGATAGATAAAAACCGGCGCGGCCACAATTCCCAACAGGACAATCAGCCCGACCACGATCAAAACCAGTGTGAGTACTGCGTTGGCAAGCCGAAAGGCTTCCTGCCCAGACTCTTTCACCAGCTTTTCTTTGAAGACGGGAACAAACGCTGACGACAAAGCTCCCTCGGCAAACATGTCCCGCAGCAGATTGGGGATTCGAAAAGCCGTCACAAAGGCGTCGGTAGCCAGGCCGGCACCGAAAAAATAGGCCATGACCTGCTCTCGAATCAGGCCCAAAACTCGGGAAAAAGCGGTCGCGGCTGAAACCGTACCCGCCGACCTGACCAGGGAGCTCTTCTTTACCTTAACTGTTGACATCACCAACTTGTCGATTATATTCTCATGTTAAAATTGATAATAGGGAAAGGGTTAGACTTTGCCAACTCATAAATCCTGCGCCAAGAGGATGAGAACCTCAGACGAACGGCGCCTCAGAAACAAAGCCTTGCGCTCGCAACTCCGGGCCGCTATCAAAGAACTACGCGGCGAGACCAATAAAGAAGAGGCGGCCAAAAAATACCGCCAGGTGACCTCTCTTCTCGACAAGGCCGCCGGGTACCACCTGGTCCACAAGAAAAACGCCGACCGCAACAAAGCCCGCCTGGCTCAGTTCGTCAGCAAGCTGGGTTAGCCTTTGTTGTCGAAACCGCGGGGGTTTCGACCTACTTTTCCCTTGTGCGCGGCGTATGTCCTCATGCGCCGCGTCAATCGATAATGGGGCAGATGTGGACATCTGCCGCCCACGAAACGCAGGGCGATCTGAAGATCACCCCGCCACAGAAACACTACGGACACGGCGGCGGCGCCGGGCCTTCAAAGAACAGGTACTCAACCAGGTAAGTCAAATCAGCCACGTTAATCGCACCACTACCGTCGACGTCACCCTCCTCCGGGCACGGAGGCGGCGGGCCGTCAAAGAACAGGTAGTCAACCAGGTAGGCCAGATCGACGACGTTAATGGCACCGCTATGGTCAACATCGCCCCCCTTCACACAGCAAGGAGATATCTTAGTCACAAAGGCATCCGCACCGCCGTTGTACGTGCTGTCAAACGCACTCATGGTTGGGAAGTCAGATGAGAATGTCACGCCAACGATGTAGGCGCTCCCCGCGTCATCCAGACCAATACCAGTGCCGTCATCGTTGTCATTTCCCCCCAGATAGGTGCTGTACACTAGCGTGTCTCCTGCCGCATTCAGCTTGACCACGAAAGCGTCCCGAGTGCCTCCACCATAGCCATCCTGCAGTGGATATTTCGTGGGGAAGTCAGAAGACTCCGTCGTCCCGGTGACATAGGCGTTTCCTCCGCCATCCAATGCAATACCGCGGCCAATTTCACCGCTACTTCCCCCCAGATAGGTGCTGTATATCAGTCCGTTTCCTGCCGGATTCAGTTTGGCGACAAAGGCTTCGCCACCACCATTGGGGCTGGTATCATAGGCACCGTCGGTAGTTGGGAAATCCAGCGAGGATGTCCGCCCTATGGCATAGGCGCTGCCTGCAGTATCCACTACAACGCGCTGTCCATTGTCGGTGTCATTTCCCCCAAGATAGGTGCTGTACACCAGTGTGTTTCCCGCCGTGTTGAGCTTGGCTACAAAAGCATCTCTACTGCCCCCTAGGCTGTCCTGAAAGGGGTTTTTGGTGGGGAAGTTAGATGACAATGTCCCACCAATAACATAGGCACTGCCGCCGCCATCAACCGCAATGCCCCAGCCCACGTCATGGCTGCTTCCCCCCAGAAAGGTGCTGTAAACCAGTCCGTCCCCCGCCGCGTTCAACTTGGACACGTAAGCATCTCCGTCGCCACCAAAGAGCTGGATAGAATCCTTCATGGGAAAATCGCCTGACCATGTCCAACCTGTGACGTAGGCGCTCTCCCCGCTGTCCACCGCAATACCCCAGGCGGCATCGGCTGTACCTCCACCCAGATAGGTGCTGTACACCAGATCGTTTCCCGCCTCATTCAGCTTAGCGACAAAGGCGTCGGGACCACCATTGTGGCTGGTATCATAGGCACTGCCGGTGGTGGGAAAATCAGACGAGTATGTCCAGCCTGCTACGTAGGTACTCCTTGCATCATCGACCGCAATGTCAGTCCCGTTTTCGTTATCACTTCCCCCGAGATAGGTGCTATAGACCAAGTCGCCCATGGGGGACAGCTTCGTAACAAAAGCATCATCTCCGCCGTTATAGCTGGTGTCATAGGCGCTGTCTGTTGTCGGGAAGTTTGTCGAAGGCGTCGTTCCAGTGATGTAAACATTGCCGCTGTCATCCACTGCGATACTATAGCCTTGGTCCAAAGTATCACCCCCCAGGTAGGTGCTGTAATCCAGCACCGGATCAATGACAAGCGCCAAATCGGGATTGTAGCCTCCATTCAGCTTGAAGCCAAAGCAGTTGCCAGAAAGAAGAGTATACTCTCCTCCTATTGGTGAACGTCTGTTACCTTCCAGTTGATACACAAAGGGCTTAAGCTCGGTCACAGTGCCCCATTCGGTCTCGACCACCAGCTCACCGGCGCTATTGACGGAAACAGACCTGGCGCCCTCATACTGCACCATGATCTGCGACGGGTCAGCACCCGGCGAAACGATGAAGTCATATTCCATCTGTTTGCCGTTGCCGTAATACTTCAGGTCGATGCCGGGATAGATGTCTTCATAAACCACAGCCTGATAATTGGGTACGTCTGTTCGCCATTTGGCTTGGTCATTGCCGAGGAAGTAGTTGCATTTGTATTCCATCATTTCTTCGCCGACCATGCGCGGATTTGGATTGGCTCCAACAAAGGAGGCTTTGATCATCATGGTTTCAAGGCTGTCGGGTTCGTGGTCTGAGAATGGGGCAGATGTGGACATCTGCCGCCCACGAGCGGGTTGATCTGGCCACCCTTCGACTCCGCTCACAGGCTCACCCGGTTGGGTGACGTCGGTGCCTCTGTAGGTCGGAACCCCTGTGGTTCCGACATCATGATCGGATATGTCAGGACCGCGAGGGTCCTGACCTACTCCAATGTGGCGGGTGAACTGATAGTAAGCGCCACTCTTCGTGAACCACATCGTCGCGCCACCGGCGTTGGCACGGAATAGAACTTGCCCGTCCCACTGGCCCTGGTTTTCAGTGAAGGTCAGTGGCATCGAGGCCAGGCCGGTAATCACCGTGGCCTTTGTCATTGGGCTGTCAGCAGTTGTGGCTGAACCCAGGCCTAAGGCCACGATGGCGAGAAAAGTTAAGATAACAGTGATATTTTTCATGGCTTTCCTCCGTTGTGTCAGCCAAGCGTGAAAGTTGCGTTTGATTTCCTACTTTGTAAGTATAACTAATTCGGACTATGAAGTCAACATCAGATTCAATCGAGGATGGGGCAGATGTGGACATCTGCCGCCCACCGGTTTGATGCGCTGTGCGAAAACAATTGTCGAAACCGCGGGGGTTTCGAACTACATCACTTTCCCAGAGAATCAACATAAGAGGCACCGGGGACCCGTATGGCGCCACCGTCCATATGGGAGTTGGCTATGAAATGCTTCGCCACCTAAGCCTTGAACTCAATGTCATAAGAACAGAGATGCTAACGGGTAATGTATAACGTGATTGGTTTCTTGGCCTGACGTTTAATCTCCTTGCCTACTGGTTCTGTAGGCTTCTGAAAGCTTCCCGCGATCCAATGCTTAACACGCTGACGGCGCAGCGACGGCCGACCTGTAGAAAGGACTTGTTTCAGAATCATAACACCCGTTATTATCCGGCAAGCCGGATTTGAACATGTTGACTTAACAACGCATTAAGTGACCATGGCGTCTCAGACCAAAGTCAGGGAAATTGTGGAACGCCTTAGAAAAGGAGGCGCGGCACCGCAGGCAATGGGGATCATCACTCTGTTGGTCCCGTTTCTACTCTACTTGTATCTTACTCTATCCCTTTCCGGGTGGATTATGGACGATGCCGGGATCTCTTTTACTTATGCAAGAAATCTGGCCCATGGCCACGGGTTAGTCTCTCAGCCTGGTCTTGCGCCGGTGGAAGGGTATTCCAATTTTCTGTGGATCATCCTCATGGTTCCTTTCTTTCTGCTCAACATTTTTGACCCGTTCATAACACCCAAGATAGTAAGCCTTATCCTTGTCGGGATGACTTTCTATTACCTTCACAAGTCTATGCTCCATTTGACAAGCGGCAAGTTGGTGGCATCTTTTGCGGTGCTAACCTGCCTGGCGCTGAACACTTCCTTCACTGCCTGGACCTGTTCCGGTTTGGAAAACCCCTTGTTTGCAGCTCTTATCGCTGCGCTGTTCTACCTGCAGCTCTCATACCTCGATAAGAAGTATTCACCAAAGCCCACACCTCTGATAGCGGGTTTGCTGGTTGCCGGCATCGCCATGACCCGCCCTGATGGCATCGTGTACGTTTTCGTCTTTCCCTTTATAATTGCGCTTGGGTTTTTCTCAAAGGAACGACCAACCGTCAGCGTGCTACTGAGGGCTTTCTCGGTGTATGCGGCTACGCTTATTGTGGTGTATGGAGGTTTCATACTCTTTCGTTACCTGTACTTCGGGGAATTCTTGCCCAACACGTATTATGTAAAGGGTGGGCCGTCACTGAGTACGTTAGTCCCCGCCCTCACCTTACAGGGGAAGTACCTGACCAAGTTTCAACAGCTTGCAGCAAGCGTGCTGGGGGCATGGTGGTGGTGGTGGGTGCCGGTCGGGTGGCTTTCTTTGCTCACCCTGGCGCTTTCAGGGAGAGAGCTTTGGCGTAAGTATCTTCTATTGCTGGTGATGACTTTCACGGCCGGGTTTGCGTACATCATCATGCCCAACGATTGGATGGGTGAATATCGTTTTGCAACACCGTTCTTTCTCTTTGTGTATTGCTGCTTTGTCCTACTTGGTCGGCTTCTTATTACCGGCTTGCCACGGCGACGAATAGGGCGCTGGGCGCTAGGTGGTCTTTTGTTTATTTGTATACTTTATCTGTCGGCGGCTACCCACTTGCCTCGCTTGGAAGAGTTCTCTAAAAGAAAAGTCGTGAATTTTACACGTATCGCCAGAGCATACGGCGAGAGATTCAATAACTACGCCGAGTTTCTCCAGCTTGAAAAGGCCTCGTTCTTGGTGCCCGACATCGGCGGGACGCTGTACTATTCCAAATTGCGCGTCTACGACCTAGCGGGTCTATGTGACAAGACAATCGCCCGAACACGGGGAAAAGACCAGCAGCGCTTTTACGATTACGTCTTTGATTCGCTGAAGCCAACCTTTATACATACTCACGGATATTTCACCGGCGTGTCAAAATTCGACGACGACCCCAGATTCCGGCGCGACTATGTGGCTATAAAGGAATACCAGGATAAGTACGTTGAGAGGAAGTATAAGGCGTCGCGCATCTCCGGCAATTTCGTCAGGCGTGATCAGATACAGGGGCGCGAGGCGCAACTGGATTCCCTGCGTCAGGGGCACCTGCCATAGGCTTGCACGATTAACAGAAAAAAAAACCGCCCCAGGATAGGGGCGGTTTTGATTTAAGCGGGAATCGTCTTGGTTAGTTCAGATAGGCGCGCAGGGAGCGGCTGCGCGAGGCGTGACGCAGCCGGCGGATCGCTTTCTCCTTGATCTGACGAACGCGCTCACGGGTCAGCGAAAACCGAGCGCCGATCTCTTCTAAGGTCAGCGCCTTTTCATAGTTGAGGCCGAAGTAGAGGTTGATGACCTCGGCCTCGCGGGCCGTGAGACTGTCAAGCGCCTTGTCAATCTCAACTCGCAGCGAATCCTTCAAAAGAGCTTCGTCGGGCGAGGGCTGGAATTCGTCCTCGAGGACGTCGATAAGAGAGTTGTCCTCGGAGGCCGCGAATGGAGCGTCGAGGGACAAGTGAGAATTGGATATCTTGAGCGTGTCGGAAACTTCGCTAGCAGTCAGCTCCAGTTCCTTGGCAATCTCATCCGGTGAGGGAACCCGCCCCAGCCCCTGTTCAAGCCGGCTGGCGATCTTGCCGATTTTGTGAAGGGTGCCGACGCGGTTGAGCGGCAGTCGGACAATGCGGCTCTGCTCGGCCAACGCCTGCAGAATCGCCTGCCTGATCCACCAGACCGCGTAGCTGATAAACTTGAATCCGCGGGTCTCATCAAACCTTTTAGCCGCCTTGATCAGGCCTATATTGCCTTCATTAATTAAATCGGCCAGGGAGAGACCCTGATTCTGGTATTGCTTAGCAACCGAAACGACGAAGCGCAGATTGGCCTTGGTAAGTTTTTCCAGGGAGCTTTGGTCGCCCTGCTTGATCCTTCTGGCCAGCCGCACTTCCTCCTCGGCGTTGATAAGAGGTGTTTCCCCGATTTCGCGGAGATACAGGTCTAACGACCGGTCTTCATCGCGATATTTGAGGGATTGTTTAGCCACTTTCTCTGACTATCTCCTTCCACCTACACGTTGTTATTCGACCGCCTCCATCAGGCAGGTCATCTTTATACACCTACTCTCCTTTATTATTTCCTCATGACTTTTCTGGCAATCGTTCCGTCAGGCTCCTGGACGATGAGAGCAATTCTATTGGAGCCACCCGGCAACTTCCGGATTACATTGTCCGCATCCTCGAGCGATTTTGTCGCCTTTTTGGCAATCTGCAGGATTATGGAGCCCTGTGTAATCGACGCCCGATCAGCCGAAGTGCCGGCATACACCCGCCTCACATAGAGACCATCGACGTGATCGATGGATAGAGCGTGAGCAATATCAGGAGTGAGATTCATCAGTTCCATGCCCATCCACTCTACGATCTGGAAGTCATCCTGATCCTCGCTACCTCGCCTGGAAGCCAAGAATTCATCTCGGTCTCCGATAGTAGTGGTCAGCGTCAAGTGTTCCCCATTACGGACGACTTCCACAGGGACCGTTACGCCACTGCTGACGGTTGAAACCAATACTCCCAACTGACTGGCATCCTCAACCGGCTGATTGTTGAAACCAACAATAATGTCACCGGGCTTCATATTTGCTTTTTTAGCGGGTGAGTCAGGCTCTACGTTCCTTATCACCACGCCCCTGACCGCATTCAGCCCCTGTCGCTTAGCATCTCGCTCGGTGACATTCGTAAGCTCGACTCCCAGCCAGCCGCGATGGGGTTTGCCGTGAGCGATAAGGTCCGGCACTATCGCTCGCGCCAGGTTAATGGGAATGGCAAATCCGATTCCCACCGAGCCGCCCGTTGGGGTGGAAATAGCGGCGTTGACCCCGATGCATTCGCCGCGGAGGTTCAACAGCGGGCCACCGGAGTTGCCCGGATTAATCGAGGCGTCAGTCTGAATGTAATACTGGTACTTGGGTGTTCCCCGCCCGAAATTCAAATTGCTGCGCCCCTTGGCCGAGATGACCCCGACCGTTACCGTTCTATCAAGCCCCTGCCGGGGGAAGGGATTGCCGATAGCGATCGCCCAGTCGCCGACTTTCAGCGCGTCGGAATCGCCAAAAGAAATGGCGGTAATTTCCTCTTCCGGCTCAACCTTCAGCACCGCCAGGTCGGTCTCCGGGTCGGCGCCCACCAACTCGGCCTCATATTCATACCCTGAAGCCGTTCGGACGGTCAGTCTTACTGCCTCTTTCACCACGTGGTTGTTGGTCAAGATGTAACCGTCCTCGCGAAAGAAAAACCCTGAGCCGTACGAAGTCGAATAGTTGGAGCCCCGAAACCACCAAGGAACAATCTCTTGTCTGGAGCGGGCGGAAATGTTTACCACCGCCTTCTGCACCTTCTCAACCACCGCCACAAAGGGGGATTCATATTGCCCCTCTCGCTCAATGACGGGAAAGAGACCGGTCTGGGCTATATTGGTCGGGGCTTGTGCCACCGTCGGCGGCGAAAGGTCAAAATTTGCCGAGATTACCAACCCGACCACAAGACAGATAACGGCCCCCAGGGCACAGGCTGCCGCCTTTCGTCGCTTGTTATTTGCAACGGAAGGGGAAAAAAGGAATTTATTCAACTATATTAGTCCTCCAGCCGAAAAACCTATTAATATACACCTTATAATGCTCAATGTCAAGTCAAATTTTTGCCAAAATGCCTCCACTATTTTTATAACGTACGGCGACCATCTTTGATTCAAAAATGTTTTTTTCTCTATGAAACCTCCTCACCTTCCGCACTACTTAAGTATAGACATTATCCTTTTGTGGAACAATAGCTTAGCAGCGTCAACAAATCCTGTGCGGCGGCAGCACTTTCGAGCCGCCTAATTTACAGAGTCCCCGCCCTGCACCGACTCCTCCCGGCAGATTCACAGCCATTGCAGTATTGTCACTATCACGCTGCAAATTGTTGACAACTTATGAAAAACACTCTAACTTGGCGCCGGTTATGGCATCACCCTTCACCATGCAAAAGGCCATTGTCGATATCGGACGGCAGCTCTATGACCGCGGTATGATCGCGGGCACGGAGGGCAACATTTCCGTGCGGCTTGACGACGACCGCATTATGGTGACCCCCTCGGGCCTGGCAAAGGGCCGGCTATCCCCCGAGGACATGGTCATTGTCGACAGTAACGGCAAGCAGTTGCAGGGTGAGAGTAAGGCTTCCTCGGAACTGCTGATGCATCTTTTCGTCTATAAGAGCCGTCCTGAAATAGCCGCCTGTGTGCACTCGCACCCACCGTATGCGACGGCCTTTGCGGTGGCGGGCATACCTCTGGCGGAAGATATTCTGCCGGAGGTGGCGCTTTTTGTCGGCAACATTCCCCTGACCGACTACGCCCCCCCGGGCACTGATGCCGTGCCCAAATCCCTGGAGCCGCACATTGAAACCAGCAGCGCCTTTCTTTTGCGAAACCACGGTCTTTTGACCCTTGGCCGCACCCTTGAGGAGGCCTTCAATCGCCACGAGACAGTAGAACACTATGCCCATATCGTCTTGCTCGCCCGCCGCCTCGGCAGTGTTGAGGCAATTCCCCCTGAGGACTTCAAGCGGCTGGAGAAAATGCGGCGCAAACTTGATGAGACCTGGGACGGTAAATCCTGAGGCTATGGCGCCCATGCTGGTAAAAAAGGTTGTGATCGACAAGGCCAACCGGCTCTATCAACTGTCTCCTGATATTCAATCTTTTATACCTGCCGAACCGAGACGCTCACTGGTAAGAAAAACTGAAGTGCTCGATTTAGCCTCTTTCGCATGGCCCGCGGGAGACGAGCGTGATCTGCTTGAAGGGCAGGCAGGCTTTCAACCGGCAAGCCGGGAGAGACTAAACAATCTCAAGGAGGAGCTGGCGGGCTGGTTTCACACATATCACGGGGCTAAGATCGAACCTGCCAAAGAGATATTCATAGGCGGCGGCATTTCCAGCCTGATGTTTACCATTGCCCTGGCGTTTATCGACAACGGAGATATCGCGTTTGTGCCGGAGCTTGGAATTCCGCTCTATCGGCGGGTTACGACCGCCTGTGGGGGGGAAGCGGTAAGTTACTCCCTCTCAGCGAAGAACGACTGGCTGCCTGATTTTGAACGGGTTCACACCCGCCTTGGCCGAGTCGCTGGAATCCTCTTTCTCAATTCGCCTCACAACCCGACCGGAGCCGAGTTGAGTGAAAAGAATATGGCCGATCTGGTCTGGCTGGCCGGCCGTGAGAACATTATCGTGGTCAACGACGCCGCCTACGCGGCAATCTCCGGCAGGAAGCAAGTTTCTCTTATGTCCATCAACGGGGGCAATAAGATTGGGGTGGAGGTACATTCGTTTGCCTACCACTTTGGGCTTTTGGCGATGCCGTTTGGTTTTGTAGTCGGCAATCGGGAGATTGTCAGCGGCGTGAAACTGGCCTCAAAGCTGGTGCCAAGCTTTGTTCCCGACGCCTACGTTGACCTGGCGCTACGGGGGATTCGTCAGTTCCCCAACGATCTTTTGAAAGAAACTCGCGCCGTGATGGCGCGCAATTCGGCTGAAGGGGCAAAGCTGCTGAATATCCTGGGGCTTGAAAAAGCTGGCCTTGACACGGTGCCGTTTATCTGGGCGAAGATCGAACGTCGCCGTCAGGCCGCCACCGCCGCCGCCTTGTTGTATAGACGCAGCCGCATTCTGGTGGTGCCGGGAACCGCCTTTGGCGACACGGGCGAAGGTTTTTTGAGGTTCTCGTTGACGGTTCCGCCGGCATCATTTAGCACCGCCGTTCAGCGGCTGAGAAGAAAACGCAAACGGGCAAAACTGGACATTGAAAAGTGAAAGATGTAATCCGTCTGAGCGGCATGTCGTTCTATGGCTATCACGGCGTCACGGCGGCAGAAAAAGAGACCGGGGGTCTATTTGAAGTAGACTGCGAACTCGAAGTTGACCTGTCCGACGCCAGCAGCTCCGACCGATTGGGGGATACCGTTGATTATCACCACGTCCACCGCGTTATCAGAGATACCGTTGAGGGAAAGGCTTTCGCGCTTCTTGAGGGACTGGCCGGTCGACTGGCGGCCAAAATACTTGACACCTTTCCGGTTTACAGCGTAACTTTGAGGGTTCGCAAGATGAATCCCCCCATACCGGGGTATGTCAAGTATATCGAGGTGGAATTGACGCGCTCTCAAGGGGATCCGTTAAAGTTGATTGGCAATCGCAACGCTAAATCGTGAGGGACTGACATGGCGGAAACGGTATACATACTGACGGGCTCTAACGTGAGCGACCGCGAGAAAAACCTGTCGGCTGCGCTGGCCAAACTGGAAGAGGTTCCCGGACTGGAGATAGTGGCTGTCTCCGGCATCTATATCTCCGAGGCGGAGCAGATGGAAGGGGACAATCCCTCTTTTATGAACCAGGTGGTGATGGCCGATTATCAGTACCTTCCCAATGAGTTGCTCGATGCTCTGGAGTTAATCGAAAAGATGCTGGGCCGCACCGGCAAAGGGAAGAAACAGCCGCGCACGATCGATCTGGACATATTGCTGTTTGGCGATCGGATTGTCGAAACCGAGCGGCTGTCAATACCGCACCGGCAGCTTCTGAATCGGTCCTTTGCCATGGTGCCTCTTTTGGAGATCGAGCCTAACCTCATCCATCCCATAGTCAAACGACCAATTGCTGAGTTCCTCACGGATGAGCAGCGGCAAAAGGTTTTACTATTTAAGGATCATGTCGCCCGAAACGTTTGAACCCAACTATATCACCGTCGAGGGTGTGATCGGCGTCGGCAAGACCTCGTTTGCCGGGATGCTGGCCGAAAGACTTGAGGCGGAGCTTATCAACGAGGAAGTGTTTGAAAATCCCTTCCTGGTTGACTTTTACAAGAACCGCAAGCGGCACGCCTTTAGCTGTCAACTCTTTTTCTTGCTCTCACGGTTTCAACAGCAGCAGCAACTGCTGACACGAGACCTTTTTGCCCAGCGGATTGTCGCCGACTATCTGTTTGCCAAGGACTCAATTTTTGCCTCGGTGAATCTTTCCGACCGTGAGCTGACCCTTTACAACAAGATCGCTCCAATCCTGGCACGTGATATTCCGCGTCCGGACCTGGTTATATACCTTCAGGCCACGACCCCGGTACTGCTGCAGCGGATTCGTAAACGAAATCTTCCATTCGAAAAAACAATCGACTCCGACTATATCGATGTACTGAACAAAGCTTATGATTATTTCTTCTTTAATTTCATTGAAACCCCGCTGCTGGTGGTGAAAACCGACGAGATCGACTTCGTACACAATCCCGAGCACTTTGACGATCTGATCGAACAGATCAGCAAACCGCTTTCGGGAAAGAAGTATTATGCACCGGCTGGAAACCTTGTCCGGAAGTAAGCAGATGTCGAAAGCCAGCGAGAGAAAAAAGACGACCGTTCAGACCTTCATCAACAAGAAGGCTAAGGGGGAAAAGATCACCGTTCTGACCGCCTACGACTATTACATGGCCAAGCTGCTGGACCAGGCTGGCATCGATGCCATCCTTGTCGGCGATTCCGCCGCGAATGTAGTGCACGGCTTTGACTCGACGCTTCCCATCACGATGGACGTTATGATCGCCCATACGGCCGCTGTGGCGCGTGGGACAGAGAAGGCGCTCGTTATTGCTGATATGCCTTTTTTATCCTTTCAACCCTCAACCGAGATAGCCATTGCCAATGCGGGACGCTTTCTCAAAGAAGGGCGAGCCAAGGCGGTGAAAATGGAGGGGGGTATTGAGATGGCAGCGACTGTAAAACGGGTGGTCGAGTGTGGCATACCGGTGATGGGGCATATTGGGCTGACGCCGCAGTCCATTCACCGTTTGGGTGGCCCGAAAGTGCAAGGAAGGGAAGAAAAATCTCGTGCCTACTTGATGGAGTCGGCCCTGGCTTTGGAGGAGGCGGGCTCTTTTGCAATGGTGCTGGAATTGATCAATGCCGACACCGCCGGTGAAGTCACTGCTGCCCTAAAGACTGCCGCAACGATCGGCATCGGCGCCGGGCCCCACTGCGACGGCCAGGTGCTGGTCATCAACGATATCCTCGGCTTACGCGAAGAGGGCTTCAAGCCCAAATTCCTGCGCCAGTACGCCGATCTTCCCCCGATAATTGCTGAGGCCGTTAAGAAGTACATTGACGATGTCAGGCGGGGCAACTATCCCGGCGAGGAAGAGTCCTTCTACAACAAGTAGTCAGTCGTTAAGCTGCAGGTCGCCTTCCAAGCGGAAATTCGCGGACGGAGATGGAGACACTTTCAAAAGAAAGTAAAGGGAGGGCACGAGTCTCCGGAGGTTGTACCTAAAGATCAATTATTCGTTACTAAGCGCCGTCCTCGCGTAGGTACGCGGCTTGCCCCCGCCCAGTGACAACCCACGTGGCAGCACAAGGCCGCTACCTATGCCGAGTTAAGCAGTCAAGCAGGGCAGGAGGCCCCGACTCCTGTCAATATTTGGCTCGAATGGGGCAGATGAGGAGAGGTTGTCTCAAAAGTTGACCATTTTAACTCGCGTAGGGTGGGGGCTTGTCTCCCGCCCGTAGACGGCGGACGGAAAGCCCGCCGCTACGCGGTGTTTGTAGACTAAGATTTTTTTGTTACAATGATTAATGCAGATGTAATCGACTTCTGGGACAGCCCCGGGACATCAGCCGCCCACGAAAATGTCGAGACCAACTGTTTCTTGCCAAACATTGATTTTGGATTAAATTATGCTCCTATGCAAAAGGAGAACCTTTTAGGATATACGCTTGGCCGGATGGAAAACCTGATGGCATCCCTCGGCGAGAAGCCGTACAAGGGTCGGCAGATATTCAAGTGGCTTTACCGAATCCGACAATATGATTTTAGCTTGATGACCAACCTGACCAAAAACCTGCGACGCAAGCTGGAGGAAGAGTACACCTTTGAGAGCCTTAAGGCAGAACACGTCGAAGAATCGCAAGATGGCACCCGCAAGATTCTCTTTCGCCTCAACGACGATCAGCCTATCGAGACGGTACTTATTCCCGATGAAAACGGGCGGAAAACGGTCTGCGTCTCGGTGCAGGCCGGCTGTGCTCTTGGCTGTCGTTTCTGTGCGACGGGAACGATGGGCCTGTTGCGGGATTTGACGGTGGGGGAGATCGTCGGCCAGCTTATCTACCTTCGCGAGCGCTTCGGTGACAACGCTTTTACCAACGTCGTTATGATGGGGATGGGGGAGCCGCTGCTCAATTTTGAAAACACTATCGAAGCGGTCAAGATCATCACGGATGAAATAGGACTGGGACAGAGCGCCAGAAAAACGACTATTTCCACCGTCGGCATCTCACCCAAGATCATAAAACTGGCCGATCTCGGACTAAAGACCCGTCTGGCCGTTTCCTTGAACGCCGCCACCCAGGAAAAGCGAGCGAAGATTATGCCGGTAGCAGAGACATTCGACCTCGATGAACTGATGGAAGCCGTGAAATACTACACGGAAAAGACCGGAACGCGGGTGACGTTTGAATACATCCTTTTCAAAGATTTCAATGACAGTATGGCCGATGTTAAAGCTCTCAGTCGGCTTATCCAGGGAATACCTTGCAAAATAAATCTGCTGGCGTATAATCCCGTTAAGGAACTAGAGTTCGAGCGTCCGTCGGACGAACAGGTGGACTGGTTCGCCCGTCAGCTGTATCCCCGGGCGCCGATGGTAATGGTGAGAAAAAGCCGAGGAATGGACATTGATGCCGCCTGTGGACAGTTAGCCGGCCGGTATCCAGAGAGGAGGCGTGCAGAAAATGCGTGCAGTTGAGTTAGCCCTTTGCGTCTTTTGTGGTCTGGTTTTGTTTCAGTTTGCCGGTGCGCAAGAGCCGGAACCAGAGCCAGGACCCGAGCTTTTCGTGGGTGAGATTGATTTCTCTTCGTTGAGGTGGGGGAAACAGACAGCGATCTTCGAAATGACCAACAATACCGAAGAGCTCAAGTATATCACGGTCGAAACGGAAGTGCAGTTTTCCGGTTTATACCTTAACCCTAACCGCCGGACACGATCGCATTACATTCTCAAGCCGTTTGAAGCCCAAATCTTCCGTCCCACCGTGTACATCCCGGGTAATTTTGGGACGGCGAAGATAAAAATCTCTCTTTACGATGTCGTTGATACCCTCGACGCAGTTCTGCCCGGTCAGAAATTCTTTGAACAGCCGTTTACAATCAGATACCACGCCCCTGATGAGATATTTTCCTATGTCAATGAAAAGATTGATCTGCCACCGATGGTTGAACGTCATCCCGATTTCGATAACGAATTTGCCCGCATTCTGCCGGAGCTTCTCAACGAGGGCAAGTCGGTGGAAGAAATTGCCGCGATGGCGATGGCTGACACCTCATTTGTGCAGGAAACTGTTCAGAACATGATTCAGAAAGGCTATGTTAGAGAAGAGGATGGAGCATACTTGCTAACATTTCCCTTTATCTCCGTCGATGAGGCGGAAGAGGCCAAAAAAATAGCGGTCGAACTTTCCGATACCCTGGCGAAAATGATCGAAAACAACATGGCTCTCTATGGGAAGATTCTCGACAGTCTGATTTCGGTGGGGGCGGTAGACAAGGACAGCAATGCCTTTTTCGACGGCGGAGCAGTTCTGCACCGGCCGTATCCCGTGATCTCGGCTCTGCTTTTGTGGTATCACCTGGGTCAAAAGTTCATCACCCGTTCGGCGCCACTTTGGATCTATGACGGTACGGACCCATGCAACGCTCATATTCCCTATTACATGTATGCCGTTCGGGGTGGGGCCACATTTAATGGCACCCAGTTTTACGCGCTCATCCAGAGCCGCTCAACTTTCCAGATTATGTACGGCGACGTGATCCCGGAAATCGAGTGCGGGGAATACTTCATCCTCAAAGCAAAGCTCAAGCAGCAGGTCTCCTGGAGTCTTGCGCAGGAATTCTATCAGGAAAGCTTTATGCTGGATACCATGGCTGTGAAGCCGATGCTGAACATGCTTGGCACGGGAGCGGACTCACTTCTGGTGGAGACATACTTCCGGTTGAGAGATATTGCCGTCAAGTATGGCCACAAAAAGCTGTTGTACGGCGAGCGCTACTGGTTCTGGAATCTGACCGCCACTCGCACGCTGAAGAGACTGGTGGACAGCGGCGTCATCACCAGGCGAGGAAACGGACAGTTCAAGTTTGACAGCTTTCCGCAATAAAGAGGGGGAAGATGAGAATCATACTACATGTCCTCGTCGTTCTGGTCTCACTGGCCCTGCTGGCGGCGGGTTGCAACGAAAAGACGCCGTCGCGTGACCACATACCCCTCTTAAAGGAGAGAGTGTATCTTCTGCAGCAAGCAGTGAAGGAAAAGAACCGCACTGCCATTGATTCTCTGCTGTCGCCTAAGATTTTGTCCTATCAGCAGAGCTCGGATTCGCTCCTTCGCTTCGTGTTCGGGCCGGACGACCGCTTTGCCTTTGAGCGGTTCGGTAATTGTGAGATTGCCTACACCAGCGACAAGGCGCGTATAGACTGTTTTGTAATGGATAGCACGGATCGTAAAGACCGTCCCATCGTGTTCACCTATGTCCGTAAACATGACCTCTGGCTGTTGAAACGGTTTGAAGCCGGTGAGGCAGATAAGTAAGTTAACCCCCCTCGTGGTTTCGATATGTTGGATATAATTTCGCGGGTCACCCATTTATGAAACGCTACGAGTTCATCGAACATACCGCTGACGTCGCCGTCAAGGCGTATGGCGCCACCCTCGAAGAGGCGTTCGCCGTGGCTGCCGGTGCGATGTTTGACATTATGACCGACGAGTCACCCATAGAGCGAAAACAGAAAATAGAACTTGAGGCGGAATCTATAGATATCGAAGGCCTGCTGGTTAGTTTCCTTTCAAAGCTGATCGTACTTCACGAGGTCGATCACCTAGTGCTGAAAGATTTTGTGGTGGCTTTCACCGGGGACAACAGTCTCAAGGCCAGCGCCTGGGGAGAAACGTTCACCGAAACTAAACATGCCGGCGGCCTGCACGTCAAGGGCGTCTCGTACCACATGATGGAAATTGTCGAGGGCAAAGAAAACAAACCCTGTCATGTTCAGGTATTATTTGATGTGTGACACACGTTGTGTGTTTTATTCGTGCGCGGTGGACGTCCCCGCCTGTCGCGTCGCGTTCCTCCGAATACCATGCGGACGGTGGACAAGGCGGGTGGCTCACCGCTTGCCCGTCGCGGGCCGGGCCTGTGACCGGCGGTGGGGTCTCGTGGGCGGCAGATGTCCACATCTGCCCCGTCCTCGATTGCGCTAGTGTACGAGTTGGCATTATTTGCGATATAGAAATCACAGTAAACAAAACTCAAAGTGAAGGATAAACCGCCATGAGTTGGACAGGACCAATAAAACAGGTTGATGACTACCGGTTTGAGATACCGGCGTCGTATCAGAGCGGGGTAATGAAACAGCACGGGCTTAAGATGCGTGTGCCGGGCCTCATTTATGCCGACCAGGCCATGCTTCGTTCGATCACTCGGGATGATTCCCCGGAGCAGGTGGTTAACGTAGCAACGCTGCCCGGTATTGTCGGCAAGTCATTTGCCATGCCCGATATTCATCACGGCTATGGCTTCGCTATCGGCGGCGTGGCGGCCTTTGATGCGCACGAGGGTGTCATCTCACCGGGAGGCGTGGGTTACGACATCAACTGCGGCGTAAGGCTACTCACAACGGAGCTCACCTTTGAAGAGATACATTCCCGGCTGCCGGCGCTGATTGATGCGATGTTTAACAATGTTCCCTCCGGCGTCGGTTCTAAAGGGAAAATTCGTCTCTCGCGCGAACAGATCGATGCGGTTTTGACAAACGGCGCTCGCTGGGCGGTCGAGAACGGGTACGGCTGGCAGGAAGATCTCACGGCCATGGAGGAAGGGGGATGTATCGAGGGAGCGGATCCCTCTCTGGTGAGCGAGACCGCCAAGAAACGGGGAGCGCCTCAACTTGGCAGCCTGGGAGCAGGGAATCACTTTTTGGAAATCCAGCGCGTAGATGAGATTTACGATGCCGAGGCCGCCCGCGTTTTCGGTATCACCGAAGTTGGCCAGGTGACGGTGATGATTCATACCGGTTCCCGCGGCTGTGGCCATCAGATTTGCACCGACTATCTGGACGTCATGCGGCGGGCCAACAAGAAATACGGCATCCCTCTGGTTGACCGCGAGCTCTCCTGCGCTCCGGCTGACTCCGAAGAGGCGCAGCAGTATTTTGCAGCCATGAAATGCGGGGCGAATTACGCCTGGGCCAATCGGCAGATGATCAACCACTGGGTGAGGGAATCATTCGAGTCCGTCCTCGGTAAACCCGCCCGGGAGTTAGGGTTGCGCCTGATATACGATATAGCCCACAACATGGCTAAGCTGGAGGAGCATGAGGTTGACGGCAAAAAGCGGATGCTCTATCTCCACCGCAAAGGTGCCACCCGTGCCTTCGGCCCCGGCCACCCCGACGTCCCGGAGCAATACCGCTCTGTCGGCCAGCCGGTCCTGATCCCGGGGGACATGGGTACCGCGAGCTATTTGCTCGTTGGTACCGAGCAGGGGATGAGGGAGACGTTCGGCTCTTCGTGCCATGGAGCCGGGCGGCAAATGTCGCGCACGGCCGCCAGGAAACAACAGCCGGCAGAGAGAGTCGTAGCCGGGTTGGAAAGCCAGGGAATCTACCTGCGGGCCAAGAGCCACCGGGTGATTGCCGAAGAGGCGCCAGAGGCGTACAAAGACATTGACGAAGTAGTAGAAATATCGCATAAGGCAGGCCTGGCGCACAAGGTCGCCCGCATGAAACCGAAGGGAGTGGTGAAAGGGTGAGTCTGGGTACTCCATCGATTGTGGCGATCTTAGTAGGTCGAAACCCCTGCGGTTTCGACATTGAATCTGCCTCAAAGCCACAAGGATTTTAACCTGCAGAACTGGGAAAGCGGTAATGATTATGAAACACATTTTCGAATTATTCGTTAGTACCCCTACGACATTCTTATAATGACAAGTGAAGGAGTAAAGATGAAACCAAGCATAATTACAGCATCCTTGGGGATCATTCTGATTGTGGTGGGTACATTTATGTTGGTAAAATCTATAAGCCTTGGGGGTATCATACCTATCGTTATCGGTGGGTCATTGGTGTACCTCGCTTTCAGTGGAGGGCGTGTAGGCACGCTTGTTTTTGGCCATACCTGCATTGTTGTCGGGGCATACCTGATTACCTGGGGAATTCTGTTGCTGCCGTATTCGGAACCAAAGATGGCCCATATTTTTGGACGTCCTCTCTTCTGGGGAATATTCTCCCTGATGGCTGGCATCTGCGCAATCTTTCATGGTTTCTGCCGTTGCGTCATGAAACAGGTAGATCAATTCGAAGGTAATCAGGCAGTAGGTCGGGTTCCGAATGGAGCCTGCCGCAAGCGGACGGAATGAGAAATCCAACAACAGACTGACAGACGCGAAGAGAATACAGAAAAAGGCTCTTGACTTTTCTGGGGAGTAATAGGATTTTAGATGATATGTGTCGCGGCCATAGCGACTTTCATCCATGTCTTGAGTTGGGTAGGTCAAGTTCGGTAGGTCAAGCCTACTTGGGGCTTGACATTCATTTTGTCACACCGCGAGTCGGCGTGACCTACGTTTTTTTGACATTTTGCTTGAATCAAAAATCCGTCCATTGTATTCTTGTCTGTGACTAACTTACGCCGCTATTACACGTTTGGAAATATCTACTTCGTCACCAACGTCACGTTTGATCGTGCGCCTATTCTTGTGGAGCATATCGATCTGTACCACATTGGCCAGCGCCGTGCCATTAAGCACTTTGGTCTCGAGGTTATCGCGTGGGTGGTCTTACCTGAACATGAACATGTGATCGTTGACCTAAAGGGGAACAACTTATCCCTGATTCTCAAGGTGTTCAAGCAGGATTTCGGGTTTCTTTACCGTCAGAGAATGGCTGTGCGGAGCGGACGTGTCTGGCAGTTGCGCTTTTGGGATCACATCATCAGAGACCAGGAAGATATGAACCGCCACATCGATTACATTCATTACAATCCTGTCAGGCACGGCATAGTTCGGGCAGCCCGCGAATATCCCCATTCTTCGTTCCATGAGTATACCCGAGATGGTTTTTATCGGTCGGACTGGGGTGAAGGGGAGGAGATGAAATTTGAAGGGGAATTTGGAGAATGAGTGAAAGTCAAGCCCCAAGTAGGCTTGACCTACTGACTGGGGTGAAGGGGAGGAGATGAAGTTTGAAGGACAATTCGGAGAATGAATAAACGTCAAGCCCCAAGTAGGCTTGACCTACTGCTACTTTTCGAAATGTGCCCTTTTTCTGCTAATCTGTCCCTCATTTTTGTTTGATTGCCACCCACCGCGTAATTAACTTTGTTATATGCGATATGCATCGGTCACGACCAATCTGCTTGACCTGTGGGTGAAACCGCGGTTCGACAGCGGACGCGCCAGCCAACTCTTCTTTGGCGAGGCGCTGAAGGTCGAAAAGGAGCAGAAGGGGTTCTGCCGGGTCTGTCAGGCTGATGGTTACACGGGGTGGGTTGATGCTCGGTTCCTAATGCCCATGAGCCAAACTGTCTACAAACAAGACTTGGCTAACATCAATGCCATCGTCACTGCCTTAACGGCTCGTCTGTATGACCGTAGGGGAAAGCAGACGGTTTCGCCGCACCTGCTTTACTATGGTACCAGACTTAGAGTCAAAGCCGGTCCCGCCGGGTTTGCACGAGTTGTTCTGCCGGATAACAAGGTTGTGCTTGTCAAGGCCGGCAATATCAGGCCGATAAATAGAGGAAAATGCAACCCCGTTGCCGGCTCAAGGTTAGTGACCGAGGCCAAAAGGTTCCTCGGGGTGCCGTACCTGTGGGGAGGGATAACGGTAACCGGATTTGACTGCTCGGGATTGGTAAGAACGATATTTTCGAGATTTGGAATCTACATGCCCCGTGACACGAAAGACCAGATTACGATGGGGGAGAAGGTGGAGCGAGATTGTATAAAGACCGGAGACCTGTTGTTCTTTCGGCGGCACGTCGGGCTGGCCATTGGTCGAACGCACCTTGTGCATGCCTCAAGAGGCGGCGGCGGGGTGAGAATCAACGCCCTTGTACCCGGTCTGCCTGATTATCGTGAGGACCTCGACAGGGATTTTGTGCAAGCAAGGAGGATGATAACGTGATTGACCTGCAATCGGTAAAGGTGTCTCTGCCGCTTAAAAAGAAGTTCGTCATATCGAAAGGGCAAACGGCAATTAAAACGAACCTGCTGACGATACTGAACAATCGCTACCACGGCGAGGCGTCAGGTTCTGTCTACTACGGGCCAAGCGTGGCCGACATTGAAGCCGGTATAAAAAAGGGCATTGCGTACCTGCGAAAGTGCAAAAGGATTGACACCAGGACACTTCAGGCAATGAACAAATGGGACATCCCTCCGGCGGCGAGATCGGCCTTGATGGCGACCATCCTTAATTACATTTCCGGAGAGACAAGGCGCTACCCCTGGGAGGTGCTTTCGCTGGGTACGCCGGTCGGTATCCGCAGTTCAATTACGATAAGCATCGACGACCCGGAGAAGATGATCGAGGCTATCAAGGCGTCTGAGTACCCTATTATCAAGATCAAGATGGGCAATGAGGACGACGTCCTGCTGCTGGACAGGCTTGATGAAATCGCCGACAAGAGTATCCGTGTTGACGTCAACGGCGCCTGGTCCTGCGCCAAGGCCGAGGAGATGATTTTCCGCCTGGCGAAAAAGGGAATTACCATCATTGAACAGCCCACCGACGTGGAGTCGGTCAAAGAATGGCCGCACCTGAAGGGCGAGAATGAGAACGTTGAGCTGATTATTGACGAGGGATTGAATAACTTAGGTGACTACCACCGGTACGCCAAGTACGTTGACGGCATCAACATCAAAATGGAGAAGTGCGGCGGCATTATAGAGGGCGTCAAAATCGCCAAGCAGGCACACCAGGATAAAAAGAAAGTGATGCTCGGCTGTATGGTGGAGTCATCGGTAGGCATCGCCCAATCGGTGTACATGTCCGCCCATGCGGACTATTTTGATCTTGACGGCCCGTTGCTGTTGGAAGATGACATCGCCAGTGGGATTCGATACGACAGGGAGTCGATTGAGGTCGACCGTGAAATCATCGGCGGCCCCAAGCTGAAACGTGACGTTGTCGAAAAATATATCAACGATTGAACGGCTGACCGTTCTCGTTCTGATTGTCCTGTTAAAGGTTTCAGGCCTTGCAGGAACGTCTATATACGCCCATGCATCTGAGAATGAGCCGCAGATCCATGTAATCTACCCCAAACCTAATCAGATAGTAACAGCGGTCGATTCCACCTTTATCTTTGGACACGTTTCTTTCGGTGAAGATAAAAAGCTGGACAAGCTTGTCATTAACGGCCACGTGGTGGAATTGCACCCTGATGGTGGCTTTCTTGCTTTTCTGCCGGTGACGCCGGGCCGGTTCATCTTTCGTCTTGATGCTTACCTGATAGATAGCCCTCCCGGGCGAGGAGGACGAAGAGTGCCTCTGCCGTCTGTCACAATGCAGGATGCTCAACTACATCTGACCAACTCCGTGACGGTAAAAATTCCGGAACCGCTGAAGTCATTGCCTTCCGACAGTCTGATCATAGCCACGGAATATCATGCCCCCACCGGCGACATCGTACTGGCAACCGGCGATATGCTCGAGGTTTCTTTTTATGGCAACCCTGGCTGTCGAGCCTGGTTTGCCATTCCAGAGGTTATCGACTCGGTGCCGATGGCTGAAACGGCGCCGCGCCTTCAGGCGTACTGGGGGGAGTCGGTCTTTGGCGCGGGAGCCGTGCCGGATTCATTGAAGATTACAGGAATATACTCCGGCTTTTATGAGATGCCTGCCGGAGCTCGGGCTGATTCCATACACGTTCAGTACCACCTGGCGCCGCCGCCACAGGTTGACATAATCAAGCGCTTTCTCCTTAAACCATTCGACGCGGCAGACGTTCGTCTGACGAAGTTTCTCTCAATGGGTAGCACCGCCGTTGAACGAATGGAGAGTTCGTATGCCGTTACTATAAATGATCCTTCCTACCCATTTACCGTAAGATTTGTCGACTCCGTTCAGATCATCAGACATGGGCCGCGTAGAGGATATTTGTCTATATTCCAGCCCGAAGGCATCGAAGCTCTAACTGTAGGAGCCGAAGGGGAGTGGTACAAGATCAGGCTTTCTAAAACTCAAGTCGGTTGGGTTAAAGAAGCCTCAGTTGAAAGACTGCCGAAAGGCATCCTCCCTCCGCAATCATACCTGTCGTCGATCCGAACTTACGGGGATGATGACAAGCTCGTTGTTGAATTCCCTCTTTCCGGAAAGCACCCATTTCGTATTATCGAGGACGACCAGCGGACGGTCCGCCTTCAACTGTTCGGAGTCACCAGCAATACCGACTGGATTCGCTATGACTTTGCTGACAAGCTCGTCCGTCTCGCTACCTGGTCGCAGCCGGAGGAAGGGTTGTATGAACTGAAGCTGCAACTGGTCCAGGATATCTGGGGGTACGATGGCTATTACAAAGGCAATACGTTTTGCTTTCAGCTCAACAAGCCGCCGTCCCGTGTCAGGAAGCTGAAAGGCAAGACTATCGTTGTTGACCCCGGGCATTCAAAGGACCCCGGCGCTGTAGGCCCCACCGGCTACACCGAGGCTGAGGCAAATTTAGCCATTGCGCTGGCCCTGAGAAAGGAGCTACAGTCCAAAGGTGCGAAGGTGGTAATGACGCGGGAAGACGACAGCCATGTTGAGTTATACGACCGGCCGATGATAGCGAGGTTGAACGATGCCGACCTGTTTGTATCGATTCACAACAATGCGCTTCCGGACGGCGTCAATCCTTTTACCAACAACGGGACCTCAAGCTACTACTACCACCCGCACTCGATAGACCTGGCCAGGTGCATTCATACCGAGATGCTGAAAGCCACCGGCCTTCCTGATCATGGGCTGTACCACGGGAACCTGGCGGTCAACCGACCGACGCAGTATCCGGCGGTGCTGGTGGAATGCGCCTTTATGATGATACCGCAACAGGAGGCGATGCTAAAGACGGACAAGTTCCGCAAGAAGCTGGCCAAGGCCATCACCAAGGGGATTAAGAACTTTCTGAAGGAATACAACCATGGCGACTGAACAGGCAGGGCCTGCATTAGAAACAAAGCCACCCTCAAAGAAACAACCGTACTGGCTGATCTATTTCTCGCTTCTGTTAGCGGGGCTGCTATTGCTGTCCGACGCATTCGGCTTCGTTTATTTGCAGAGATGGACAGTAAAGCTCGGTATCGTTCTCATCTACTCGGCGTTGAGCCTTTTCATCGGCAACGGCCGGGCGGCCGGCTTTATCGCTGCTGCCGTTGTCTGGCTGGCGGTGCTTGCCACCTTTTTCGTCTAACGCTTCCCCAACGACGTCACATTGGTGCAACTTCCTCTTGCCGCTGGCGCCGTTTTCGCTTACCTTATGGCCCATGGGCAAATCCTCGAAGAAAAGGCGTTCACGAACGCCGGAAACAAGCAAGAAGAAGTCAGAGACAAAGCCTCCCGCAAAGAAAAGACGGCTGGCTATCCCGCCGGCGCTAAAGTTTGTCCTGTCGTTTTTGCTGAGCTTGGCCGTGCTTGGTTTGGCCTATTCGCATCTGACAGCCAAGTATCACGACAACCTCCTGTGGCTGATGGATGCGACTGCCACCGCCTGCGGGTTCGTGCTTTCAGTGTTTAGCGACGGCGCGCATTATTCCGGGAAGTACGTCAGCTATAACGGCTTTTCGGTCGAGATCATTGATGAGTGCACGGGGCTTTTGGAGATGGTCATATATTTAGCCGCAGTGGTTGCCTTTTCAGCCAGTATCCGCAAAAAGCTGGTGGGCATTGCCGCCGGTGTCCCGGCCATCTATTTGTTCAATGTGCTTAGAATCATCGTCCTGCTGATTGCCGGTTCCATGTCCAAACGAGTCTTCGATTTTATGCACCTTTATTTCTGGCAGGCGACGTTGATCTTGATGATCGCAACCGTGTGGGTAGGCTGGCTCTATTTGGTGGTGTATCGTGAGAAAAAACCTGTGGCTGTTTCTTCTTAAGCTTTTGGTCTTCAGCTTAGTGCTGGGCTACCTCTGGTTTTCACGCTATCAGGTGCAGTATCCCTACTGGATTGACGGCATTGCAAACCCATTGTTCAAACTGGTCGGGGTCAGGAAATGGTGGTTAGCGCTGGTGGTGGAGCATTTCACCAACTTAGTGCCGTACCTGGCGCTGGTGCTGGCCTCGCCGGGCTTTTTCAAACACTGGAAACGAACGTTGATCGCCATAGTAGGCGGTGTAGCGATACTTATCCTCGGCCATCTTCTTCTTTCTTGGGCGGTCTACTACTTCAACGAACAATACTCCCTCTCCAAAAGCTTCTACAAGATAGTTGTCCCGATGTACATCATCAACGACGCCCTGCCGCTGGTGCTGTGGCTTTCGTTTTTCCCAAGATTGCCATCGGAGTTGTTTGGGTTTAAGGGGTTTGGGAAGACCAAGTAGGTCGAAACCCCCGCGGTTTCGACTATTCTCTGGGGCAGATGTGGACATCTGCCGCCCACAACAAGCCTGCGGTGTCACGAATCCCTTCGTGACGCCTACCTTGGTGCGACCAGGAAAGGATTCCTGACCGCGCATAAGATGGATTGTGGTAGATTTATGAGGCCAAAAAGGGCATTTATAGGCGAAGTGAAAACGGAAGAGGAGAAACCTGATTGTGAGCAAGAGAAGTGAATTCACTATCTCAAGAATTGTTCTAGCACTCTCTTTCTCGAGCTCGATCATCTTGTCTCTGGTTCTGCTAATGATCGGCCATGGTTTGCCGCTGGTCCTTTTGGCGCTAATTTTACTAGCCGTTTCCTCGTGGTTCGTTATGGCATATCTGTTCAAACTTGGAAAGGAAATTAGATGGTTTATCAGCCTGGCAGTACTAAACCTGGTTATTATTGTGCCGGAGCTTGCTCTGCGAGTAATCGATTTCCAGTATGAACCTGGTGTCCTGTATGCAAATCTTCGACCCGAAGTTTACTCCGGTTTTGTCCCGGATAAGGACCTTTTCTGGAAACTTCCACGGTCCAAGCCAGGGGTCAATTCGCTGGGGTTCCCCGGCGAAGAGATTGTTATTCCAAAAGCCAAAAAAGTGTTTCGAATTCTGTTTCTTGGTGATTCCTGCACGGAGCAAGATTATGCCCGGTTTATCGAGAAAATTCTGAATGGTAAACTAGTACCTGATGCGACGCGGTACGAAGCCATCCGGCTGGCTGTCTCGGGGTACAGCTCATACCAGGGGCGAGTTATGGCGGAGACGTACAGCAAAGAGCTTGAGCCTGATCTATCCGTTGTCTGGTTTGGCTGGAATGACCACTGGTTGGCCTACCGGGCGACGGACGAGGAGGCAGCGATCAGTTGGTTTGAGCACATTATAAATCTCGCCTGCCACTATTCTCGCTTGCTTCAATTGGGAAGAAAAACATCTGCCGTTCTCGGTAAAGCAAAGCCTGATACCATCCTCGATGTGGTGCGAGTACCGGTAGATCAATACCGGGAGAACCTCATCCGCATAAAGCGGATTTTCGAAAAGGAGGGCGTGCCTGTTATTTATGTTACCGCACCGACCTCACATTACCGCCTGGGCGTACCGAATTATCTCGTCGAAAAGAAACTGGTGCCAGATGAACAATTTGCGATTCAGATGCATATGCAATACAATCAGATCGTAAGGGATGTTGCTGCTAGCTATGATGCGTATGTTCTGGACTTGGAGGCGGAATTCAACCTACTGAACAAGCCTTACAAAATCTTCATGAAGGATGGGATTCATTTTACACCTGATGGTCTTCGGTTAGTAGCTGAGTACATGTGCAGATTTTTCGAAGAGAACAACTTGACGCCTCATGACACAGGGCATAGCGATGCCAAGCCCCTCCCTGCGCGAGTCAGGGCCACTTAACGACACACAAATAAAAGATCAGTTCACCCCTGTCCGATACCGTGTTTTGTTTCGTGGCCGGCAGATGTCCACATCTGCCGACGACTTGACGCGGTGGACGGGAACGTCCGCCACACACGGTATCTTTGATGTCGTCAGTTTACCAGCACCATCCGGTAGCGGGCTTTGTTTTCGCGCACCCTCGTGATGGCGGCGTTCACCTGATCCATCGGGAGGATTTCGGTTTTCGTTCTTATGCCGTGGCGGGCGGCCAGGTCGAGCATTTCCCGTATAGCGCTACGACTGCCAATGACACTGCCGCAGATCGATTTCTGCCCCACCAGCAGGGGAAAGGCGTAAATGCGGATGGGCGTCGGTGGCGCGCCCACGAAGCATAGCTTACCGTTGGGCCGGAGAACGTTCAGATAAGTTGCCCAATCAAGGCCGGCAAAGACGGTGTTGATAATAAAATCGAGCGAGTTGGCGGCTTTCTCCAATGCACCTTTTTCTTTGCTGGCAATGAAGCGGTGGGCGCCAAAGTTCTTGGCTTCCGCTTCTTTCTCCGGTGTGGACGAAAAGGCGGTCACCTCGCAGCCGATAGCCCTCGCAAACTGCAGGGCCAAATGCCCCAGGCCGCCGATGCCGATCACGCCCACTTTCATCGGCGCCTTAATGCCATAGTTGCGAAGCGGGGAGTAGACCGTGATCCCCCCACACAGAAGGGGGCCGGCATTTTCCGATTCAAGCTCGTCGGGAATGGCATAGGCGAATCGGCTGTCGGCGCGGATCATCTCGGCAAAGCCGCCATGGTGCCCCACGCAGGTGGCCTGCTGCTCAGGGCAGAGGTTTTCCTGGCCTTTCAGGCACCATTCGCAACTAAGGCAGGAGCTGCGCTGCCAACCGACACCGACCCGCTGCCCCTGTTCAAAAGCTCTGACGGCTGACCCGACGGCTGTGACGGTGCCGATGATTTCGTGCCCCGGCACGAGCGGGTATTCGCTCATCTGCCAGTCGTTGTCGATCAGGTGAATATCGCTGTGGCAGAGGCCGCAGTGCGTGATTTTCACTTCGATGTCTTGCGGTTCGAGTTCCTTCGGCTCGTACTGAAACTTCTCCAGCGGCTTACCGGCTGCCGGGGTGGCGTAGGCATTTATTGGCATTGTCGTGTCCTTTCTTGGAGCGTCTGGTTCCTCACGTTGTGCCTTGCGGCTGCTGGGGCAGATGTGGACTCGCCTTTGGCGAGCCGCCCACATACGCGTTAGGGTAAGTTACACACTCTCACGGGGTGACGCAAGGCCGCCCTCTTGGCGGAGGAGGAAGGTACAGAGAGAAAAAAACGTCGGAACCGCAGGGGTTCCGACCTACGAATCTGTAGTCACAATCCCTTGATCAGCCATCTCTGTGTGTCGTTGTTCTGCGCCGGTCGGGTGACGAGATGGTAGTCCTTGTTCGAGCCTTCATGCGCATCAACATATCGGCCATTGCTCTTTTGTTGCATGGTATACGTATTGTTGCCTAGGAGCGTCAGGATCCACCTCTGCGTGTTGCTGTTCTGCGCCGGTCGGGTGACGAGACGGTAGTCGTTGTTCGAGCTTTGATGCGCATCAACGTATCGGCCATTGCTCATTTGTTGCATGGTGTACGTATTGTTGCCTAGGAGCATCAGTATCCACCTCTGTGTGTCGTTGTCCTGCGCCAGTCGGGTGACGAGACAGTAGTCGTTGTTCGAGCTTTGATGCGCATCAACGTATCGGCCATTGCTCTTTTGCTGGATGGTGTAGACCCCCGAAGGTAATCCTTCCCATTCAGGTTGTTTTGCTACCGTCAAGTACACAGTCGTATTCTGAGATTGCTCGGTACCTGCTGATGGCAATTGATCTATGACAGTTCCCTCGGGCTGACCGTCTAGCTCTTTGTCTTGTCTCTCGACGTTGAAGCCGAGGGCTTTTAGTTCAGCAAGAGCATCCGAATATTGCCGACCAACGACACCTGGAACCAACTGAATGTCATCCGCAGGCTTGGGGATTATTTTGTCCCAACTGGTAATCACGGCTGTTGCTATAATCCCTATGAGAGAGATTAATGCTATTATTATTTGAGTTTTCCCGATAGATTTTGGCATTACGACCTCCTTCTTTGCTATTGAGAGTTAATAGCTTTCTCTAATCCTTATTTGTCGTATTCCTAATTTCGAGCATATCACTCTTGGTCCTGCAGGTCGAAATCCGTTCACTTTCGACATCATATATAGATTACATCCTCCTCTTCCCGGATACCGCTAGTCAAATACCCCCGTCGGGAATCGAACCCGAATTACCGGCTCCGGAGGCCGGTGCGTTATCCGTTACACCACGGGGGCCTGACAAGTCAGTATCATATACAAGTCAGTTTCATATACAAGTCAGTTTCATATACAAGTCAGTTTCATATACAAGTCAGTTTCATATACAAGTCAGTTTTACAGGCAAGCCAGTATTACAGGCAAGCCTGTTTTACAGACGTTATCTAATTCATAGCCCAATAAGTCGCCAAAAGCAATAGATATTTGCCTCGGGTGGCACCCTCAAATTCATTTGGGGGTGGTTTGAGATAAACAGTCAATCATCCCCAAACAAGTTTGGGAATGCCACACGTGCATCAAAGCGAGTCAGAGGCAGCCGGAAGCGTTCAATACTCAGTTTTTTCGATTGATATCGGGCTTGCCGTCACTATCTTAGTTAATTCGCATTCCAGCCGATAGAGAGAATGTTGAACTGAAGGAATGCGAGGGACCGAACTTTAAGGAAAAAACACTATGCGCTGGACGCAAACCTACATTCCGACTCTAAGAGAAAACCAGGCCGAGGCCGAGCTTGTCTCGCATCAACTGCTGCTGCGGGGCGGCTACATTCGCAAACTGGCCTCCGGGATATATCTCTACCTGCCGCTGATGCAGCGAGTGATCGAGAAATTCGCCAATATCGTCCGCGAAGAGATGAATCGGGCGGGGGCGCTGGAGATCACCATGTCCGTGCTCTGTCCTACCGAGCTGTGGCAGAAGTCGGGGCGGTACTATACCGTCGGCAAAGAGCAGATGCGCATGAAAGACAGGCACCAGCACGAGATGGCGCTGTGTGGAACGCATGAGGAGACGGTGACCACTCTGATAAAGGGAGAGATAAGAAGCTATAAGCAACTGCCGCTCAACTTGTACCAGATTCAGGTGAAGTTCCGCGATGAAATCCGCCCCCGCTTTGGCCTGATGCGCGGGCGCGAATTCCTTATGAAGGACGCCTATACGTTTGATGCTACCGAGGAGTCGTTTGATAGATCGTACCAGAAGATGGTTGATGCCTACTACCGCATCTTTAAGCGAGCCGGGCTTGATACCCTGAAAGTTGAGTCCGATGCCAGCGCCATGGGAGGCAAAGCGGCCCATGAGTTCATGCTGCTGGTTGACACCGACGGGGGAGAGGAGACGATCGTTTCCTGTGACAAATGCGACTATGCCGCTAACGTCGAAAATGCAACCTTCAGCGACCCAGCTAACTTTGTCATTGATAAGGAAATGAAACCACGGGAGGTGGTCGATACGCCGGGGGCGGCAACCATCGAGGAGGTAACGGCTTTCCTGAATGTTGACGCCACCCGCCTGGTCAAGACGTTGATCTGTATGGCCGACGGCAAACCGGTGGCAGCGATGGTGCGCGGCGACCGTGATCTCAATCCAGCCAAATTGAAAAATGCGATTGGGGTTGGCGAACTTGAGATGGCCACGGCTGAACAGGTGGAGGAACATACCTCCGCCCCGGTTGGTTTTGCCGGGCCGATCGGGCTGAAAGAGATGCCGATTATTGTCGATCGGCTGGTTGCGCAGCTTAAGAACTTCATTGTCGGCGCCAACGCCGACCAGCAGCATATAATAAACGTCAACCTGGAGCGGGATTTCAAGGCGACCCAGATTGTCGACATTACTCTGGCCCGGGACGGCGATGGTTGTCCAAATTGCAAGGGCTGTCTTATTGCCAAGAAAGGGATTGAGGTGGGCAATACATTTATGCTGGGCACGAAGTATTCCGAGACGCTCGGGGCTAAATTCCTCGACGCTGAGGGCAAAGAGTGTCCGATTTTGATGGGATCGTACGGCATTGGCATTACACGCACCCCTCAGGCTGCCCTGGAGCGCTACCATGACGAGAAAGGCATTATCTGGCCGAAAAATATCGCTCCCTATCTGGTGGGGCTGATTCCGGTGAATATGGAGAATCAGACCCACGTAGAAACTGCTTCCACGGTATACGACGCTCTTACTGAAGCCGGCATCGACGTTCTCTACGACGATCGTTCGGAGCGAGCCGGCGTCAAGTTTAACGACGCTGATCTCATTGGCCTGCCGATCCGCATCACTATCGGAGATAAGTCGTTGAAAGAAGGGAAGGTAGAGCTGAAGGCGCGCAGCGAGAAAAAGGCCGAACTGGTTGCCGTTAAGGCCATAGTCGAGGCGGTGAGAAAGCTGGCTGAACGGCTCAATTGAGTAATAATTCTATTGCATTTGAGGATTGAAAAGTGTATATTTATAGGTTCGGGTGGGCAATTGCCCACTCTTTAGTTTATGGAAAGGTATGTCTGAGGATATTAAACAGCAGGTCATAGACCTGATTGAAAAGCCGCTTCGGCAGGAAGGGTGCGAGTTGGTCGATATCGTTTTGTCCAGATACCGGAACAACTGGACGTTGAGGTTGTTCATTTTCTCGGATAATGGGACGACTATCGACCAGTGCGCGCGCATCTCGCGGATAGTGCGCGATATATTCGAAGGAACAACGCTATTGGAGTCCGGCTACAATCTCGAGGTGTCGTCTCCGGGGCTTGATCGTCCATTGACAACGGCCCGTGACTTTAAGCATCGTGTCGGGGAAACGGTCAGAATTGAATTTGTGGACCCACAAGTGAAGGAAGGAACGGCTGAAATCGTATCCGCAACCGACAGTGAGGTGCAATTCAAGAACGGCACAGGCGTTTTCACAGTTGGTCTGGCGGAAATAGAGAAGGCGACAATTATATTTTAGTAGGGATGGAATAGATGGCATTTGATATGACAGAAGCAATCACGCTCATTGCACGAGAGAAGAATATCGATTTCGATACGGTGCTGGGGACGTTGCAGGAAAGTCTTTTGGCAGCGGCCAAGAAAAAGTACGACGACACTGATAATATCTCGTTCAAATTCGACCGCAAGGCGAATGAGCTGCTCATGATTGCCGAGAAGAAAGTGGTGGCTGAGGTGTCGGACCCGAACACGGAAATCTCATTGGAGGAAGCCAAGGAGATCGATCCGGAGGCTGAAGCCGGTGACGATATTGAAATCTACATTGACTACGAAGTTGAGTTTGGGCGGAACGCCATTGCCTCAGCCAAACAGATGCTGATTCAAAAAATCCGCGAGGCGGAACGCGATCGCATCTATGACGAATACATCGATAAGGTAGGGACCCTGGTGACGGGCGTCGTCCAGCAGATCGACAAAGGCAATGTCATCGTCAACCTCGGCCACGCCGAAGGTGTTCTGCCGATCAAGGAACAGATACCGCGAGAGAAGTTTCGCCAGGGAGACCGTATCAGGGCTTTTATCCAGGATGTTCAGAAATCGATGCGTGGTCCGCAGATAGTGCTTTCCCGGGTTTCTAACGACTTCATTCGCGGCTTGTTCGCCCTGGAGGTCCCGGAAATATACGAGAAGGTTATTGAAATCAGAGCTATAGCACGTGAGCCCGGGGAGCGCTCCAAAATTGCGGTCTACTCATCCGACGACCGCATCGATCCGGTGGGAGCCTGTGTCGGCATAAAGGGAGTGCGGGTGCAGTCGATTGTCCGCGAGCTGAATAACGAGCGGATCGACATCGTACCGTACTCGTCCAATCCGGAGGTGTTCGTGACGCGCGCTCTGGCGCCGGCCAAGGTCGTCTATATCGACGAGGATGAGGAGGGGCAGGGAATGACGGTCGCCGTCGAAGATGACAAGCTGTCGCTGGCTATTGGTCGCAATGGGCAGAATGCCCGCCTGGCCTCAAAACTGACCGGCTGGAAAGTCAATATAATGTCGGAAACGCAATATAACGAAGCCAAACGCCGCGAGGCGGAGATGCTTGTCCCGGTCAATCAGTTGGGTGGCATCGGAGCCAAGATTCAGGAACGACTGGCCGAGGTTAATATCAGTTCGGTACAGAGGCTTGCCGCCGCCTCAGTTGAAATGCTGACGAAGATTGAAGGGATCGGCAAAAAAACGGCTGAGAACATGGTTGAACAGGCCAAGCAGTTGGTGCAGAAGGTAGAGGAAGAGTACCGTCAGCGTGAGCATGAAGAGAAGGAAGCTGCTGCTGAAGAGAAGCCTGGCAAGGAAGAGAAACTTACAGTTAAGGACGTTTTCGAAGAGGATGAGGACTTCGTTACGGAAGCTGACGATGTGCCGGAAGCCACCGCCCCGGATCTTGAGGGAGTTGAAGATGAAGAGTCGGGGGGATCGAAGTAAGTTGATTATGAAACAAGATATTGGCTGTGCCTGTATTGGTGCTGCAAGGAAGTGAGAAGTAAGTGGCCAAGAAGCGAATATATGAACTGGCCAAGGAGTTTAAGATCTCCTCTAATGCCATGTTGACCATACTGAGCGATCTCAAGTTCCAGCCCAAGTCTCACATGTCCGTAGCCACCTCTGTAATGATTGCGGCCGTAAATGAGAAATTTGCGCAGGAAAAGAAGGAAGCCAAAAAGGAGATGGCGCAGCGGGCGCAGGTCAAGGAGGCGGTGGAGCGCCGCACTACCAAGATCGGCGGCATTAGAGTGGATGATTCGCGCTCTGCGGTGGCCGGTCTCATGCGTCGATTAGAAAAGAAGCAGAAAAAGAAAGAGCGGCGAAAACGCAAAAGCCGCCAGGTCGTGGACAAAGGCGAGGTAACCAAGAGCTTCCGCTCGGTCATGGCGCATTTGAGTAAGAGCAAGGGGAAGAGGAGGCACAAACACTCATCAGGACCAGGGTCTGTTGGGGAAGTCGTAGCGGAAAATGCGCTCGAAGTAAATGAGTATATATCTGTAGCCGAACTGGCCGGTCTCATGGACCGCAAACCGGCCGAGGTAATTGCAAAGCTGTTAGAGATGGGGATGATGGCCACCATCAATCAGCGTCTCGATATGGACGCCATTGAAATGGTAGCGGCCGAATTCGGTTTTGATATTCACCAGGTGGCTGATGTTGGCGAGATTTCCAAGGAAAACGAGCTGGAAGAGCGTCTTATCAGACGGGCGCCGGTGGTCACGATCATGGGGCACGTTGACCATGGGAAGACGTCCCTGCTTGATTACATCCGTAAAACAAATGTGGTGGCTCGCGAGGCAGGCGCCATTACACAGCACATTGGTGCCTACGAAGTGACCCACGAGAGGGGGCGCATTACCTTCCTGGACACCCCCGGCCACGAGGCGTTTACGGCCATGCGCGCCCGAGGAGCACAAATTACCGACATCGTGGTGTTGGTGGTGGCTGCCGATGACGGTGTCAAGCCGCAAACGGTCGAAGCCATCGACCACGCCCGAGCGGCCGGTGTGCCGATTATTGTCGCCATCAACAAAATCGACAAGCCCAACGCCAACCCCGACTCCACGCGCACCCAGTTGTCCGGTCATAACCTTGTCTCCGAAGAATGGGGCGGAAAAAACATCATGGTTGAGATGTCGGCAAAATTGGGAGTCGGGATTGATAAGCTGTTGGAGATGATTTTGCTGCAAGCCGAAATCATGGATATGAAAGCCGACCCGTCCATTCGCGGTCAGGGCGTCGTGATAGATGCCAAGCTGGAAAGGGGACGCGGACCGGTGGCCACCGTTTTGATTCAGAAAGGTACCTGTCGCGTGGGAGATTCCATTGCCGCCGGGGTATATTACGGTCACGTTCGCACCATAACCAATGATCGCGAGCAACAGATGCCGGCGGCGGGTCCGGCTACCCCGGTTCAGATTACGGGACTGAATGGGGTTCCCCAGGCCGGGGATAATTTTATGGTGGTGCAGCACGACCAGGAAGCCAAAGAGATTGCCATCAAGAGGAGTTTAATCAAAAGAGAACAGGAGGTCCGCAAAACCCGTGGCGGCATCTCTCTTGATAAAATCTTTGACCGGATTAAGGAAGGTCAGGTCAAGGCGCTGGACCTCATTATCAAAGGTGACGTGGACGGCTCGGTGGAGGTGCTGGCCGATACGCTGGGCAAGATAGAAACTGAAGAGGTCAAAACGAACATTATTCACAAAGGAGTCGGCCCGATAACGGAGTCCGACATTCTGCTGGCGGCGGCCTCGCATGCCATTGTCATCGGCTTTCATGTTTCACTGGATACCCGGGCTCGCGAAGTTGTCAAGCAGGAAAATGTGGACGTTCGTATGTACAACATCATCTACGAGGCAGAGCGAGACATTAAGCAGGCTCTGGCGGGACTGCTGACCCCGATCGTCACGGAGAACTTCGTCGGCTTTGCGGAGGTTCGCAACCTGTTTCGCATCCCCCGCGTCGGGACGATCGCCGGAAGCTACGTCAAGGAAGGGTATTTCACGCGTGGTCACAAGATTCGCCTGGTCAGAGAGGGCCGAGTTATCTATACCGGGAATCTCGGTTCTCTGAAGCGTTTCAAAGATGATGTCAAAGAGGTTAAGGAGGGGTTTGAATGCGGTATCGGAATTGAGAACTACAATGATGTCAAGGTGGGCGACGTCATTGAGGCTTTCGAATTGGTGGAAAAGGCGCGCACCCTGTAGCGTGGGGCGTTTTTGGTTACGGTTGCATTAAGGTGTCGGTTGGAGTTGCCCGGTGTCGGTTCGCTCAAAGAGAAAAGACGGATACTCAAATCACTCATGGCTCGACTGAGAAACAGTTTTAATATCTCCATTGCTGAGGTAGGAGATAACGACGTCTTAAGAACGGCCACGCTTGGGGCGGCCGTCGTGGCCAACAGCAGCAGTTTCGCAGATCAGGTGATAGCCAAAGTTGTGGACCGGATTAAGGCCGAGCCGGAGCTCATCCTGGCCGACTACCAGACGGAATTGTATTGACGATGAAACAGTTCAAGCGTTCGACACGAATAGGGGAACAGATCCTGAGGGACATCTCCATTCTGATGCAGGATGAGTTGACCGACCAGCTACCGGTCATGGTAACCTTTACTCACGTCAGAGTCAGCGATGATCTTCAACACGCCACGGCCTATTACTCGGTGCTGGGGAAAGCGACCGACCGCGAAACCGTTGCCGGTTTCTTTGCGCAGGAGAGGAAGCGCCTCCAGCATCTGATCGGCCGCAACCTGCGCCTGCGGCGCATTCCGGAATTGACCTTTAAGTATGATCCTTCAATCGAAGAAGGCATTCGGATGGAACAGTTATTGAATGAGATCAAAGACAATTCAAAAGAATAATCACAGTGAGATGGCTACCGCGGCTCCGATCGAGGACATACGGCACATCCTTGAAGACTGCCGGCGCATTTTAGTGGCTTCGCACATCGACCCCGACGGCGACGCTATTGGCACTCAACTGGCTTTCGCATCCTACCTGCGCAGCCTGGAAAAGGAAGTCTTTCTGGTGCGTGAGGCCGAGGTTCCGGCGAAGTACCGTTTTCTTTACGGGATTGATTCCGTCACCGACGTTAATTCCTACGATAAGGATTTCTCGGTGGATGCGGCGCTGATCCTTGAATGTCCGAACGTCACAAGAATCGGTCAAGCTCGTCGCCTTTTGACGCCGGATGCGAAAATCATCAATATCGACCACCACCAGGACAACGAAGATTTTGGCGACATCAACTGGGTAGACACGCGAGCATCCTCGGTAGGGGAAATGGCCTTTGAGTATTTCAGCCGGGTCGGCTACCGGATCTCGACTGAAACCGCCGAGCAACTGTACACCGCTGTTTTGACCGATACGGGACGGTTTCGCTACTCGTCCACCTCTTCCCGGACGATGGCCGTTGCGGGTCGGTTGATAGAGGCGGGTGCCGATCCCCAGAAGATTTGCAATAACGTGTATTACAACATGCGATCGTCGACGATGAAACTGATCGGCAAGGTCCTCAACTCGGTTGAGTTCTTCGACAAAGGCAGTATTTGCCTGCTAACTTTGACGCGCCAGATGCTCGACCAGTGCGGCGCCGAGGATTCCGAAGCGGAAGGGATAGTTGATTTCACGCTGTTTACTAAGGGGGTGCTGGTGGGGGCTTTGCTGAAGGGAGGCAATCCGGGTGGGACCAAGGTGTCCCTGCGATCTCGAGACGATTTCGATGTGGCCGCCTTAGCCTCTCACTTTGGTGGCGGGGGCCATCCCAACGCAGCGGGATGCGTCATACCTCTTCCGCTGCCGGAAGCCAAGAAGGAATTGATAAAACTGCTGCGTGAGGCACGAGATGGCCGGGCGGAATAGTCGTTACAACGGAGTCCTTTTGTTCGACAAACAGGCGGGCCCCTCCAGTCACGAGGCGGTCATGGATATCAGGCGGACTATCGGCCAGCGCCGGGTGGGACACACGGGCACGCTTGATCCGCTGGCGGAAGGCCTGTTGGTGATATGCCTCGGGAAAGCGACTAAAATAGCTCAGTTCCTTTCCGGGTATGACAAGACCTATGAGGCGGAGATATGCTTGGGCCAGAGATCGGCGACGTACGACCGTGAAGGCATCGACAGCGACCAAGGGCAATCGCCCATTCCGGACCTTAACGAGGATAAATTTCAGCGGTTGTTGAGCCAATATGAAGGCCGCATCACCCAAAAGGTTCCGGCATATTCGGCCGTTAAAGTCGATGGCCAGCGGCTTTACCGGCTGGCTCGCAGCGGCGTTGTGGTAGACCCTCCCGAACGGGAAATTGAGATATGGGAAATCCTGTTCCTCGATTACCATAAGCCGCACCTGCGATTGCGGATCACTTGCTCACCGGGTACATACATCCGTTCGCTAGCTGACGACCTCGGCGAAAAAATCGGCTGCGGCGCTCATCTGTCAGGGCTGCGACGCTTGGCAGTGGGAGAGCTTCGTGTGAAACAGGCCCTGACCTTGGACGACGTTAGACGGCGCCATGAAGCCGACACGCTTCACGAGCAATTGCTGCCATACGAGGCAGTGTTACGCTACAGCGCCATCACGGTCGGCGACGACTTTAAGGAAAGCGTCATTTGCGGCATGGAGCTTACGTCCGGGGACGTGGAGAAACTCGAGGGGCGTTTTTCCGCTGGCGACCGTGTTCTCTTGAAGGATACCGACGGGCATATCCTTGCGGTGGGAACGGCCGAAGCGGCCCCGGAGGCGTTTGCCAACGGGAGAGGACAAAAACTGTTTAGCTATATTCGAGTATTGAATTGAGCACAACGTTTGTATACGGAATCGAGAATTTCTCCCTCAGTGGAGAGCGGCCGATAGTGGCAACCATCGGGACCTTTGACGGCATCCACCTTGGTCACCAGGAAATTCTCCGAAAGGTACGTTTAGTCAGCAAAGAGTCGGGCTATGAGCCGGTGTTGGTGACGTTTCATCCTCATCCTCGGGTTCTGGTGTCGCCGGATAATGTTCCGCTTCTTTTGACGACGATTGAGGAAAAGGAAAGGTTTATCCCCGACTTTTTCGACGGCACGGTATTGGTGCTTGATTTTGACGAGATACTGATGAATCTGGAACCGGCGGAGTTCATCAAGAACATTCTGGTCGAGAAAGTGGGCGTCAAGAAGTTGATTGTCGGGTACGACCACGCCCTGGGCAAAAACCGCAAGGGGACGATTGGAGAGCTAAAAAGATTGGGGGAGAGGTTCGGCTATGAAGTTGAGGTGTGCGAACCGATAATGATTGACGGCGAAGCGGTTTCCTCCTCGCGCATACGGAGGGCCATGATGCAAGACCGCTACCGGGAAGCGCTGCGACTTCTGGGACATGAATACGCCATTTATGGACCGGTGGAAAAGGGGATCGGCCTGGGCAAGAAACTCGGCTATCCCACGGCGAACGTTAAATACAGCCCACGCAAGCTGCTGCCGACCGAGGGAGTCTATACCTGCTGCGTCGAGATCGGCAAGGATCACCATGAGGGTGTGATGTTTATCGGGCGAAATCATTTTAACCCTCAAGACCGCATCTCGGTTGAGGCTCATCTGTTTGACTTCGACCGTGAGCTCTACGACGAGGAGATTACCGCCTATCCGATACACTTCATCAGGAAAAATCGGAAATACGACTCGCCGGAGCAGCTTGTCCGGCAGATAGAAAAGGACAAAGAAAAAGCGTTACAAATACTACAAAAGGAGAAACGGCATGCCGCAGACGAAGGAGCAAAAAGCTCGAATTATTGCTTCAAACCGTCTCCACGACAGTGATACCGGTTCGCCGGAGGTCCAGATAGCCCTCCTCTCGGATCGGATCGGTCATCTAACCGAGCACATGAAAGTCCACAAGAAGGATTTCCATACCCGTCTTGGGCTTCTGAAACTGGTAGGCCACAGACGGCGATTGCTGGACTACCTCAAAGACAGAGATCTCGAGAGCTACCGACAGGTTATCTCGGATCTAGGATTGCGACGATAAGAACAACAGGAACTATTAATGTCACACAAAGTAGAATTTGAATTGGGCGGTCGCATGATGACCATCGAGTGCGGGCACCTGGCCAATCAGGCCAACGGAGCCGTGACGGTCAGATATGCTGATTCGATGGTGGTGTCGACCGTCTGTGCACAGACTGAACCAAAAAAAGGTTTCGATTTCTTTCCGCTCACCATTGAATACCGCGAGAAGTCATACGCCGCGGGCAAGATTCCCGGCGGTTTCTTCAAACGGGAGGGAAGACCTTCCGGAAAGGAGATAATCTCGGCAAGAATCATCGATCGACCCATCAGACCCCTTTTCCCGCCCGATTTCAAGGGAGAGACACAGTGCATCTCGTACATCATCTCTCACGATCAACAGAACGACACCGATATTCTGGCTCTCGTGGGCACGGGCGCGGCTCTGGCGGTTTCGGATGTTCCCTTCGAGAAAACGATTGCCGGGGTGCGGGTAGGGAGGATTGACGGTCAGTTTGTCATCAACCCCACTATAGGCAAGTTGGATGAATCCGACATGTCTATTGCTATGGCTGGCTCTGCTGACAGCATCACGATGGTCGAAGGCGGCGGTCGAGAGGTAAGCGAAGAGGATTTGATGGAGGCTCTGGTTTTCGGTCATGACTATATCAAAATAATCATCGAGAAGATTGAGGAGCTAAAAGCGGTATGCGGCAAGAAGACGTTTGAGTATGAACCATCGGTCATTGACGAAACCCTGGTAGGCAAGGTCAAGGAGATGGTCGGCAACCGGCTGGATGAGTTTAACCGGATTGGCGACAAAGAGACGCGCCGCAGCAACAAGAAGAAAATGGCGCAAGAGATTATTGAGGCTCTGGCGGAAGAGTTTCCCGAGAGTGAGTTCGATATCAAGATGGTCATTAACGACCTGGACGCCGAAACGATGCGAAAGATGATCCTTGAGGAAAACCGTCGCATTGACGGACGCGGTTTCGATGACATTCGAGAGATAACCTGTGAGGTGGGGTTCTTACCGCGCGCTCACGGTTCGGCCGTCTTCACGCGTGGTCAGACTCAGGCTCTGGTGGCCGTTACCTTGGGGACAAAGATTGATGAGCAACGGCTTGACGAACTTGAGGGAGAGTCAACTAAGAGCTATATGCTCCACTATAACTTCCCGCCCTTCTCGACGGGGGAGACCAAGCCTATTCGCGGCACCAACCGCCGTGAAATCGGGCACGGGATGCTGGCCGAACGGGCCTTGTTTCCGGTGATTCCCACCGAGGCCGGTTTCCCGTACACCGTTCGTGTCGTGTCTGATATCATGGAATCCAACGGGTCGTCTTCGATGGCCTCGGTGTGCGGCGGATCGCTGGCCCTGATGGACGCCGGGGTGCCGATCAAGTCGGCCGTGGCGGGGATCGCGATGGGCCTGATCAAGTCCGAGGACAAAGTGGTCATTCTGACCGACATCCTCGGCGATGAGGACCACTTCGGCGATATGGATTTCAAGGTCTCCGGAACGACGGAAGGTGTCACGGCTATCCAGATGGATATTAAGATCAGCGGTCTGGATGTTGAAACGATGCGGCTGGCCCTAGAAAAGGCTAAGCAGGCGCGACTGAAGATCCTGGACGCTATGAACGCCACGATATCCAAACACCGTGACCAGCTTTCGGAGTATGCGCCGCGGATCATTATCATCAAGATTAATCCCTCCAAGATCGGCGACGTGATTGGTCCGGGCGGGAAGATGATTCGCTCGATAACCGATGAGACCGGCGTCAAGATCGATATCGACGACGACGGTACAGTGTTGATTGCCTCCACCGACGCCGAAGCCGGACGTCGGGCCAAAGAACGAGTTGAGGCTATTGTCGAAGAAGCCGAGGTAGGCAAGGTCTATGACGGCACCGTTAACAGGGTGACCGGTTTCGGCGCCTTTGTGGAGATACTCCCGGGCACCGACGGTTTATTGCATATTTCGGAGTTGGATAACCAGCGCGTGAATCGGGTCGAGGACATTGTCAATTTAGGCGATCGCGTGACCGTCAAGGTCATCAGTATTGACCAGGACGGAAAAGTTCGTCTGTCCCGAAGAGCCCTGTTGCCCAAGGGACCGGGTACCGACCATGAACAGGACAGGGACAGAGATAGAGACAGGAACCGCAAACCGGCCAGACCCAGACGACCGTAACGGATGGCAGGAGGGCGCGTCATATCCGATAGCGGTGTCTATCAAAAGACGACCCTGAAGAACGGGCTGAGGATTGTTACTGAAAAGATGTCCTCGGTCCGTTCCGTTTCTTTAGGGGTCTGGATTGACGTCGGTTCACGTAATGAACGGCCCGAGGAAAGCGGGCTGTCGCATTTCATTGAGCATATGCTGTTTAAGGGGACGCGCAAACGTACCGCCCGGCAGATTGCCTCCGCGCTGGAGTCGCTTGGCGGCAGCCTCAACGCTTTTACTTCCCGCGAGTATTCCTGCTACACGGCGCGGATATTAGACGAGCATCTAAAGACGGCGATTGATGTCCTGGCCGATATGACCTGCAATTCCACCCTGACTCCGCCCAACCTTAAGCGCGAGAAGATGGTGATTTGCGAGGAGATCAAGGAGATAGCAGATAACCCCGCCGACCACATTCACGACGTTTTTGCCGGGACATTCTGGGGGTCGCATCCGCTGGGTCGGCCGATACTGGGGACAAAGCAGACCCTCGCGGATATGACGAGAGCCCGGGTGGTCGACTATATCAGGCGTCACTATCGCAGCGGGTCCATTGTTATCGCTGCCGCCGGCTGTATCTCTCATAGAAAGTTGGTGCAACTGGTCAAAGAGCAGTTCGATTTCCCGACCGGACAGGCTGAAACGGCTGAAGAGGCGCGCCGTGACAAGGAAAAAAGTATCAGGCTACAGCCAAACAACAACAGCCAGACGCACCTGTGTCTTGGATATCCCGGCCTTCACTTTGCCGATGACGACAAAATGGCGGCGCTTGCTCTTAACGTTTACCTCGGAGGGGGGATGTCGTCGGTTTTGTTTCAGAAGATTCGGGAGGAACGCGGCCTGGCATACTCCGTTTACACGTTCCACGACTTTTATCGTGACGCCGGGCTCTTCGGCGCTTATCTCGGCACTGACCAGAAACATCTGAGGCAGGCGGTGGATATCGTTCTAACCGAATTGGATCGCATGAAGAAACAGAGGCTACCCTCGGCCAAACTGGACAGGATCAAAGGGCAGATGAAAGGGCAGTTTGCTCTGGGTATGGAGTCGACCTCAAGCCGCATGAATCGCGTCGGCCGGCAGGAACTGATGCTGCTGCCGTATAAGTCACATAAGCAGATACTCAAGGAAGTGGAGAAGGTAACATCCTCCCAGATCCTAAAGCTCTCAAACCGGCTGTTTGATCATTCCCGAATGGCGATCGCCGTGTTGGGGCCGGCGGACAAAGGGGTGTTTGACGGTGTCCCCTGACGTCAAGCCCAACCGGCGGCTACAGGTGCTGCCGTTTTGTCCCAAAGTTCTTGCTTTTCACAAGCTGACACCTCAATTCAGTTTCGGCTCCACCAATTATTCCCCCCGGCGTTTCGACCGGCTGCTGGCTTTTTTGCAGCGCAAGGGATTCATCTTTCAATCGCTTGAAGCATCTTTTTCGGAAAATGAGCCTCACACTCTGGCAATAACATTTGATGATGGCTACCAACATCTAGCCGACGTCTTACCGCCCCTGATGCAAAAGTACCGGTTCCAACCGGTAGTTTTCCTGCCTACAAAATATCTTGGCAAACCGAACAGTTGGGACTACAGCCACTTGTTCCGGTCCACTCCTCATCTTGACCCTAAAAGTGTCTTGACACTTGCTGCGCTGGGAGTCCAGTTCGGATCGCATGGGCACAGTCATGTCAACTTGTGCCGGTGTGACGAGAAAACTCTGCGGCATGAGTTGAATCATTCAAAGGCGGTGCTCGAAGATATGCTTGGTACGCAAGTCAACTTTATCAGTTACCCCTTTGGCCGATATAATCAAGAAGTGCTCGAAGCGGCGCGGGAGGCTGGTTATACCAGGGGTTTTACCATGAGGTTCCCTGAAGATGGCGACATGGCTCTTGCCATCGGGCGGTTTGGCATATACGGTTACGATACCGCGGCGTCGATTGCCCGAAAGCTCTCAGGTGGACCGTTCTACAGCGTTGAGAAGTGGAAGGCCCGATTTACCAACAGACTTTCGGGTGGGACTGCGATTTACAACAGGCTTGTCCGAAAATAGGATCGTAGGTCATGGCTTCAATGAGGCGGGGCAGAGTGATAACATTCCTTATGGTAGGGCTTGACATTTTGATTGTCGAACCTTTATTCTCCAGTAAACTAACAGTAATTAACATACGGAGGCTCATAATGATTAAGTCTTTGAAAATGCTATCCTTATTAGTCTTGTTTTTCGGGGTGTTGATTCAATCATCAAGCGCCTATGAAATTCCGCCGCGTAAAATTGAAGTCAAACCTTATTTGAATTTCCTTTTTCCCAACAATCTATTACAATATGAAAATGGACGTAACGTGGTCAAGAACAAAATGGGTTATGGGTTTGGTCTAAAAATCCGGAATCAAATAAATGAATCTTTTGGTTTTGTAGTAAACTCGTCAATTACCGATCTTGAAGTTACGACTGACCGTCAAGGTTTTGCGGTGATTTTTACGGCGGGGTTATACTTATCGACAAGAACCGTAGTAGGCAACCTTATCATTGATTGCGGCTATGGGGTATTGTCAACTGGTCGTTATTCCGAGACTTTGTTAATGCCCACCTTGGAGTTCAATCGACCTTTGTCCGATAGATTGATGATTTCGGTGGAATTGGGTTGGCCCATTTCTAACGACTGGTTCTATGACTTTGGAGTCAAAGAGCATTATAAATCGTTTACATTTTCGTTCGGCAGCACAATTGTTTTCTGAGTCAGTATAAACCGCTACCCCTTCATCAGAACATAACATCTTGCAGTTTTTCCCGCTTTGTTATAGCTTGTGGCTCGTTTCATGTAGAGAAGGATAGGCATACATGGCAACAGTGAAGAAGATGCACCCGAAGTACGATTTCAGACGAATCGAAAGCAAGTGGCAAAAGCGGTGGGAGCAGGACAAGCTTTTCTGTGCTCCCGACCGGCCGGATAAAGACAACAAGTTTTACATGCTGGTCATGTTTTTGTATCCGTCGGGTGACATTCACATGGGGCATTTCCGCAATTACATCATCGGCGATGCCGTCGCCCGCCGCCAGATGATGCTTGGCAAAGACGTCCTGCATCCGTTCGGCTGGGACGCCTTCGGTCTGCCGGCGGAGCGGGCCGCTATCCAGCGCGGTATTCACCCCAGGGAGTGGTCGCTAAGCAATATAGACATGTCGCGGTCTACTTTGCAAAAAGCCGGCATCTCCTATGACTGGTCGCGCGAAGTGAACTCCTGCCTGCCCGACTACTATAAGTGGACTCAGTGGATGTTTGTGCAGTTGTTCAACAAAGACCTGGCCTATCGGAAGCGTGGCTTCGTTAATTGGTGTCCAGAGGATAAGACCGTTCTGGCCAATGAGCAGGTAGTCGACGGCAAGTGCGAGCGATGCGGCACGCCGGTCGAAAAGAAGGACCAGGTCCAGTGGTATTTCAAAATCACCGACTACGCCGACCGGTTGATTGACGACCTGGACAAACTTCCCGGCTGGCCCGACAACGTCAAGACGATACAGCGCGAATGGATCGGCCGCTCCTACGGGGCCGAGATCGACTTCACGATTGAAGACACGGGGGAGAAGCTGCCAATTTTCACCACCCGCCCTGACACTATTTTCGGGGTTACCTTTATGGCCATCTCTCCCGAAGCTGAGATACTCGAGCGGCTCAATCTCGAAGGTGAATACGAGCGAAAGGTAGCTGAGTACAAAAAAAAGGCGATGATGCGCTCTGATATTGAGCGGGCTGCCGTCACTGAAGAAAAAGACGGTGTCTTTACCGGTAAATATGCGATCAATCCCTTCAATGGAGAGAAAGTGCAGCTCTGGGTGGCCGACTACGTCCTGGCGGGGTATGGCACGGGGACCGTCATGGCCGTGCCGGGTCATGACAGCCGCGACTTTTCCTTCGCCAGAAAGTATGGCATCCCCGTTAAAGTAGTAATTCACCCAGATGAGCATACCACGCTGGACCCGAACGAGATGGAAGACGCCTTCGTTGACTACGGCCCGATGGTCAACTCCGGTCAGTTTGACGGACTGGCAGGGGAGAGGGCGATTGCGGCTGTGACCGAGTATGCCGAGCAAAATGGCTTTGGGCGGAAAAAGGTAAATTACAAGCTCAAGGACTGGTTGATCTCCCGTCAGCGGTACTGGGGCTGTCCCATTCCTATTATTCACTGCCCAAAGTGTGGTGAGGTTGCCGTTCCTGAATCTGACCTGCCGGTGCTGCTGCCCGAAGTTGAGAACTTCCAGCCCAGGGGGCGTTCACCGCTTGCAGATGTACCGGAATACATAAACGTGGCTTGCCCCCGGTGTGGGGGAGAGGCTCAGCGGGATGCCGATACGATGGACACTTTCGTCTGCTCATCATGGTATTTCCTGCGCTATCTGGACCGTCAAAACGAAGCTGAGCCATTCAATAAAGTAAAAGCCACCAAGTGGCTGCCGATTGACTTGTACGTGGGCGGTATCACCCATGCCACCGGCCATTTGATCTATTTTCGTTTCTTCCATAAGTTCCTGTATGACATTGGCTGGGTCGACTGCATTGAACCGGCCACCCGGCTGTTTAATCACGGGATGGTGTTGGATGCCCATGGGGAAGTGATGCAAAAAAGAAAGGGGAATGTTGTGTCGCCTACCTCTCTGATGGAGGAGCGGGGCGTTGATGTGACCCGGCTGGCCATGTTTTTTACCGCACCGAGTGAGAAGGAAGTTCTGTGGAGCAGTGATACGCTCACCGGCGTGGAGAAGTTCGCCATAAACAAGCTGTACCCGATTGTTAAGTACTATCGAGGAACGAATCCGGACTTACCCGTCAGGAGCCCGTCGAGGGCCGGGCCGCTGACCGGCCGGGCCGCTGACCGGAAGCAACGCTTCAACCTGGATATTCTCAACGCAGATGAAACGAGAATCTATATCAAGCTGAACCAGACGATCAAACGGGTCTCGGGAGATTGCGACCGGTTGCAGTTCAATACAGCTATAGCGGCTCTGATGGAGCTGGTGCGCGATTACGAACCTGACAAGATATCTAATGACGACCTAAACGATTTCATCATCTTGAAGGCAATCCAACTGGTCGCGCCTATGGCACCGCACATAGCCGAGGAAATGTGGGAAATGGCCGGACAAACGGAGTCTGTTTTTAAGTCTCAATGGCCGGTGTATGATCCTGATGCCGTTGTCGGCGATGCCATAACGATTGCCATCCAGGTCAATGGCAAACTACGCGATTCTATCGAGGTACAAGCCGATGCCTCCCAGGAGACGGTCGAGGAAATCGCCTTTAAGAGTTCCCGGATAAAGGCCCACACCGAGGGTAAGAAGGTGGTCAAGACGATTTACGTGAAGGGGCGGATATTGAATATTGTGGTTAGGTAAAGTTGGTTTGGTATGGTGTTGAGCGTGGAGTTAACATAATATATCTTGTAGTCAAAGTCAAAAGCATAACCGCCATACCCACATCGAGTTACCCACCAGCATTCGGAATAATCATAATCAGGAAGTCCCAGCCTATGTAGTCCTGCGTTGGATCGTAAATGTACACGACTCCAGGTGCAAACTGGTAATCCACTGATACCCAGGCGATTGTTGTCTGTTCCGGTGTGATAAATACCTGAGTAACGGCAGAGTCCCTGATGGCAACATCAAGTATAGCAATCCATTGACCGCTATAATCGCCAACGGAAACACTGCCTGTTATGTAGATAATGGTCGCACCCGGAGGCCCTTCCGGACCAACCAGCCCTTCCGTACCCGCTGGCCCCGCTGGCCCCCGGTCTCCCGTACAGGAGATCAAAAAAGCCCCGAGGATTACAAAGAGCATAATTTTTCCCACGTTATTCCCCTTTCGCGCCAGCCGTAGAGCGCTGGCCATTTTTGGTTTCTGGGCGATCGGGAGGGGCGGAGGATATACCGCAAACAATGAACCGCCTGACCGCCTGACAATCCATTATGCCAATAAAAAACTGAATTGGCGCTTGTCAAGTGTTTTTTTACTGGCTGGCCGCCCGTCAAGACGGACGACCAGCAACAGGATAGACAACGACCCTTACAGCCGATATCCCTTAACACCGATAAGGTGATAACCATAGATGCGAGTGGCTTCGACTGCGAAAAAATACCAAAAAGCTATAACAGACCTGGACGTTTGCCCCGAGCTGTTGAAAAAATCAGCCAGGGGGACGATAGAGCTGTACAGGAAAATGATCGGCTTAACGGAAGATAGATTACGATTTTGCACATAGGCAAGATGGTGGAGGCACTGAAGCATGGCGTCCAATAGAGTTTTCACGATGTTTTTAGTCCTGAGTTGACAAAGTCGTTGAGGTAATGTAGATTAGCGTAATGACAGAGAAAGACGGTACGGGCTGGATGTCTGAGTGTTAACATAATATATCTTATGGGACGTTATTAGCGGCACACTTATGAAGCTCTCTATTGTCATCCCCATCTATAACGAGGTCTCCACTATCGAGGAGACCATCAGACAGGTCAAGGCCTCCCCCGTGCCCGATAAGGAGATAATCCTCGTTGACGACTGTTCCACCGACGGCACCCGCGAGCTAATCCGGGACAAACTCGAAGCCCAGGTCGACCGGGTCGTCTATCAGCCTCGTAATTTCGGCAAAGGCTTCGCGCTCAAAGCCGGTTTTCAGGTCGCTACGGGTGACATTGTTTTGGTCCAGGATGCCGACTTAGAATACGATCCCAATGAATATCCGGCACTCATTGAGCCGATAGTGGCTGACAAAGCCGACGTGGTTTACGGCTCCCGGTTCCAGGGTGGCACCCCCCACCGGGTGGTCTATTTCTGGCATTACATCGGAAACAGGTTTCTTACATTACTTTCCAATATGCTTACGAACATCAATCTGACTGATATGGAGACTTGCTACAAGGTCTTCCGCCGCGAAATTATCCAGTCGATCGACATAAAGGAGCCTCGCTTTGGGTTTGAGCCGGAGATAACCGCCAAGATCGCCAGGAAACGAGTGCGGATATACGAGATCGGAATCTCCTATTACGGTCGTACGTATGACGAGGGGAAAAAGATCGGCTGGAGAGACGGCCTCAGGGCGGTGTGGTGTATACTGAAGTATAATCTTTTCTCGCGTTAAAGTATTACTTTAAGGATGGCCCGGATCGAGTAGGGCAGAACCCACAGGTGCCGCACCCGCCAGCGGCGGGCTGTCCGAAGGGTTGCAATATAGATTACGGGCGAAGTAATCGGAATCTCATTTCTTAGATCAGACTACCCACAGCAGAGCTGTGGGCGACCCGCCTGAACTCTATCGAGGATGGGGCAGATGTGGAGACGTTGTCCCAAAAGGTAGTTCCGTCGGGTCTTGGCGCCGACCAAGTCGGCGGTGTGACCTGACGGCCGTTCTGGAAGTGCAGAATGTGCAACAGCTTCCGCCAACTGTCGGTTCACACGTTTAGCAAGCCAAACGCAAGAACCGACAGAACGGACAACTTGTGAGACAGCCTCTGGACATCTACCGCCCACAAAATCTCATTTTTTGGTTAAGGCTACCCACAGCAGAGCTGTGGGCGACCCGTTGCCGCGCACAGGATGTCTTTCAGCGCGATGTTAAAGTGATGCTTTAAGCTCAGGCCCAGCCGTGGCGGATGAGATTGCGCCGCTGTCTCTGGTAGACTCGCATTTCCTCTGACCTTGTCGCCTGACGGTGCCATTCGATGTTTATGGGCAGCCCTTCTTTTAGTGCTACTTTAGGCGAATACCCCAGCTTCGTGCGAGCCAATGAGATATCGCCAACGAATGATGATATCTCTCCCACCCTTTTGGTTCCTATCTTGATTTTTGAGCTCGAATCCAAATGCGACACGATCATTTTGGCCAGGTCGATGATTCTCTCCCCCACTCCGCGCGACAGGTTAAAGGTCAGCCCGGCGACCCGGTCAAACCGTTTGACAATCTGGATTAAACCATCCACGCAATCATCTATGTAAGTGAAGTCCAGCTTCTTTTCTTTGCCGAAAACGATGAGGTCCCGGTTTCGCACGGCGCAGTATATGAACAGCGGGATAACGCGCTCGGAGATATCATATCTGCCGTACACATTCGACAGCCGGACAATGACGGGCTTGATGCCATAGCATTCGTGGTAGGCATGAAGCAGGGCTTCCGAGCCGAATTTGGAGGCGGTGTAGGGGGCTTTGATCTTGACAAGGTTGGTGTTATCTTCCTTGCGCCTCTCCCCCACTCTGGACTCTCCGTATACTTCACGAGAAGAGGAGAACAGAATTCTGGTGATTTTTTCCTGTCGGGCGTATTCCAGCAGGTTGTACGTCATCAGATAGTTGTCGCGGGCAAGGGGCGGGCGAGCAACCAGGTCGTGGACGCGGGCATTGGCCGCAAGGTGGATAATCATGTCGGGTTTCTTACGCCGCCGCAGGTACCGTCTGTGTAGCGGCTGGCGCAGGTCATGAAAGACCGTTTTGCGGTCGATTTCTTCGTCCCACAGGGAGTGCTTGACGTCCAGAGGGATGACGTCGTATCCCCTGCCTATCAATTCCTGCGCGAGGGCAGTCCCGACCGTGCCCGACGATCCTGTCAATAAAATTGTCTTAGCCATCTTAGATAAACTCAAATCCTTTCTTTTCCCAACGGGTGCGATTCAATATCCCAAAATAATCGGAGACAAGTCTCCTTTTTACGAGCTTAGCGATATGCTTCGGCTCAACGGACCGGAACTGCTTGTGCGCCGTCCCAATTATAACCGCCGAAGCACCCTGTAGAGCAGTCTCCAAACTGTCCTCCAGAGGAAAGTTGCCCTCAGCTAACTTTTCGGTTTGCTTCAGGTAAGGTTCAAAGAAGGCTACCTTTGCTCCGCGCCTTTTCAGTTTGAGGGCCAGTTTTACCGCCTGTGAGCCGCGGGTGTCATCGACCTCCGGTTTGAAAGCAGCGCCGAGGATAGCAATCTTCTTCCCCTTCAGCCGTCCTAACTTGCTTCGCAAACGGTCAATCAACGTGTCGAGAATTCGTTCGTTAATCTCAAGGGCGGTGTGCGCCGTTTTGAACTGGAAATTGGAAACAGCCTCGTGTGAGTTGATAAGATGACAATCTTTCGGCAGGCATGAGCCGCCAAAGCCGAGACCCGGCTCGAAGTATGTCAACCCGATCCGCGGGTCAAGGCCTATCCCCTGCCTGACGGCCTCTATGTCAAGGTTTTCCTTTCGAGCAAAGTCAGCAATCTCATGAATAAACGCCAACCGGTGAGAGAGATAGAGGTTGGAGGCCAGCTTTATCAGCTCTGCCGATTTCCAGTTGGTGACAACTGTTGGTATCGATCTACTGTAAACCGACTTGTACAACCTCAGCAAGGGGGCTGCTGCCTTCTGCTCGTTGACGCCGATGATGATTCTCCACGGGTGAGCCGTATCTTCGTAAGCCAAGCCTTCTCTAAGGAATTCCGGATTGACGACCAGGCGAACGCGGTTGCCATAGGCAGTTTTGTTAAGCAAGCCCTGGAACTTTTCGGCGAAGCCAATGACGTTGGTCGATTTCAGAACCACCGTCGGCGGGTCTTTTGTTTTCGCGTCGCCGATCCAGCGGGCTATTCTCTCAAAGTCGGCCATTCTCATCTTGCCGGTGACCGGGTTGGCGGAATCAATAGCAATAAAAATGAACTGAGAGTTTTGATACAACTTTTTTGCGGGGCAACTGAGTTGCAGCTTTTTCTTTTTGAGAACTTGTCTGAGCTTCTTCTGAAGCAGCGGCTCGCGAAAGTGCAGGTGACCACGGCACAGGGACTCCACCGTGTACGCGTTCTTCTCAATGACAATAATAGGGTAGCCTTTGTTGGCGAGGAAGACGGCTGTCGCCAGACCGACATATCCGGCGCCGACGACAAGTATGGAAGGACGCGATGTCATAAGGCTCATTCTACGCAACTGCTAACCAAGCTGTCAAAACCACAGGGGTTTTGACCTACCTTACTGAGTTACAGTAGGGCAGGAGTCCTTGACTCCTACCAACTACTGAGTTGCTATTATAAGTCACGAGGGAGTCGTTGACAAATGATTTTACCAAAGCATTTTCAATAGTAAACATGTCGGGTTTCTTATCCCGCCCAAGGAGAGCCTACGGAACCCGACCTAATATCTGCTCTACGAAAGGTTCCTGAAGCCCCACTTGAGCAGTCGGCGGGCTTCTTTGAAGCGCAGTTTGTCACCCGGAACGCCGAGGACAACCAATGTCAGCCTCTCCCCTTTTTTATTTCTGACCAGGGTGGCGAGACAGTAGTCGGAAGCAATTGTGTATCCCGTCTTTCCCGTCAGCACTCTGTAAGGCGACAGGACCAGCCGGTTGGTGTTGGAAAAGCGGTGGAAGCGGTTTTTCCTGTTTAAGATTTTTGCCCGGTACTTTTTCTTGGCCGTAATTTCGGCGATCAGATCATATTCATAGGCATAATGGAGGATTTTGGCCACCTCATGAGCCGTGGAAACATTGCGTTCATTGAGACCGGTCGGGTCGTAGAAGACAGTGTTCTTCAGACCGAGCTTTTTTACCTTGCGGTTCATTTCCTTGACAAAGGCTTCGACTGATCCCGATGTCGCCCGCGCCAGAGTCTTGGTGGCTCGGTTGTCGGAGTTCATCAAGGCGGCGTGCAAAAGGTCGCGTAGGGTCAGCTCGTATCCAACCCTCAGACTCGAACGACGCGAGCGGCGAGCGTCCTGCTTGGTGATCTTCTCCGTCCTGTCGAGATCGACTCCCTTGTCGATGATTACCATCGCCGCGACAAGTTTGCTGATGGACGCAATTGACCGGACCTTGTCGCAGTTCTTCGCGTACAGTACTTCACCGTTCTCGTAGTTGAGCAGCAAAGCGGCCTTTAGATTCAAATAGGGACCTTTCTTTTGGACGTTGTCAAAATCAAAATGGTAGGTTGTCCGAAGGGGTGTCATGAAGGATGTTTGACCGGCTCCGAGAAAGTAAACCGTGTTGGCTGAAAAAAGGACGAATCCGGCCAGCAGAAGCAATACCTTCGGAAAAGTCTTCCTGTTGATTATGTCAAAAAGCACGTGACCACCATTTTCACTACTTGATCCATCTTGCGAACTCCTTGCAAACGTTGTTCAGTCTCAGGTGCAATGCATACTTTCCACCATACAGGTCTGACTTATAATGCGAGGAATATGCCAAGTCAACAAAAAGGTGGCGAGGCTGCCTATGGGCTACTCTTATTTACCGTGCCCGGCGGACGTCCCCGTCCGCCGAGTAGAGTACAGGAGTTTTCAGCTCTCCGCCAAGAGGCGCATGAATTGCTGAGCGTTGGAGACGGCTTTCCCTTGATGACAATTGTTGAAAAAGACGTACATCTTTTTAATCTTGTGCTTTACATTTTCAATTTTCTTTTGCCAGACCTCAAGTTCCTCTGCGGTGTAGCTATAATCATACCGCAGGCTGCCCCCGTCCCACCACTTGTCTGCGTTGCGGCCATGCAGCCGGAGGTAGCCAACATCAGTCGTTGTCACCAGGTGAGGCTTCAGCAACCCGCTCAGTTGTGGCTCATCTACGCTGACATAGCCAATCTGCTCTGCTTGCATACGGTCATACATGATGCGGTTGACCCAGCTATCATGGCGGAACTCGACAAACAGGCGGTGTGGGGAGAGAGCGTCGCGGCATGTGGCGAGATAGTCTAAACCGTCGGGGCTGAACTTAAAGGAATACGGAAACTGCGCCAGTAGCCCAGCCAGCTTACCTGACACCTCGAACGGCCTGATCGCTTCTGTGAATTTGCCCAGGTCCTCTTCAACATCTGTTCGACGGTGGGTCAACGATTGGGGAACCTTGACCATGAAATCAAAGCCCGGCGGAGCCTTCTTGACAATGTTGACCATGACCGCCGGGTGAGGGATACGGTAGTATGTAGAGTTTATTTCAACCGTTGAGAAGTGTCTGACATAGTAGTCAAGCATTTTCCCCTTGTCGATGTCCTGGGGATAAAATTCCCCTCGCCAGTCTTCAAAACTGTATCCTGAGGTGCCTACTCTTATTTGCATATCGCGCTTGAGGTTAGTGGCATTGATCTTGCACTCCGTGCTTTGTGGGCGGCAGATGTCCACATCTGCCCCAGCGTCTCCTAGTCCATCCAGCTAAACTCTTTGTCAACCTTGATCATGCCCGGACGATCACACAACCACTCTGAGGCACTTGAATACCTCCAATCACCGGCACGAGTAGCCAGTCCGGCTTTGATCGGGTTATTGTGGATATAGTCAAGCTTGATCCTAAACTGCTTCTCAGACGTAATCACCAGATCATCAAATCTCGGCTTCCACAATCTGAAGTTGCCATTGTGCCACAGTTGGTCATGGAACGTACCCAAACCAAGCTCCTTGATTCTCTTGGAGCTCAGAATCTTGAAACTCTGCATAAACTTGGACAATTGCTCGACATGCCGAAAACCCAGCAGGGCGTGTAGATGCGAGGGCATCAAAACATAGCCTGCTAACGATACCTGATAGTGGTTTAAGGTCTCGCGCAATTGATCCAAGACAGCATGAGCAAGAACTTCAGTATCGAAAACGGGCAGCCAGTCTGCTACTGTAGTTGTAACAAATATCAAGGCGCACCCGGTGAGCTTGAGCTTTTTCCGAACAACCATACTATAAAATAGAATTCTCGTTCATGAAGTCAACAGAAGGCGGCAGATGTGGACATCTGCCGCCCACACTCACGAGTGACTTGTGGGACAGTCCGACAGGGTCGGACCTGGACGGCTCAGGGTGACGGACTGTCATGGTGAGCGGAGTCGAAGCATGACGCAATACAATTGCAACAACTAATGAACGGCGTCACTTCTTGGATTCGGGTTTCACCTCCTGAAATCGGATGCGACCGCATTTGGGGCAAACCCATTTGCGCCGTTTGTGAAAGGAGCGCTTCATCTCCTTCATGGCCGATTTACAGCGGGGGCATTTCATGACATCAATTGGCAGGAGCACAAAGGCTCCTGCCCTACAAATACTTATCCGCTCAGGTGCAAAAACTCCGTCAGGAGAAACTCCATCCGCCCGATGAAAGTGGACATGCGCGACATGACCGTATATCCGAACGTGGCTCCGAAGAATATCATCAAAAAGTAGGTGCCGATTTTTGCTGAAGTTCCCAACGCCCCTTTGTGCTCGCGGCTGAAATAGAAGTAAGATAATGTCGTTAAGACGCCCACGATGACCACGATTGCCGACACGTCCGGGAACCCGGACTCTGTAACCAGTGGGGTCACGGTGGCCGACATCTGTTTCAGCGTGCGGGCTTCAAGCATCACCGGAATAGCTACCCCGGCGCCGGAACCAATCATGACCGCAATGGGTATGCGAGAGAGAGAGGAAGTCCTCGCAAGGAACCGCCCGAACATCAACAGACCGAGCACAAGCGGCAGCAAGAGAAAGTACCGTCCATCGGAGAAGAGAGGCTTAAACAATAGGTCCATCAGCGTGCTCGTCCAGACAATGACCAGAGTGAAACCGATCGAAACTCCGATCAGAAGGGACTCGGCCATTTTATAGATCGGGTTGTCACGGTACAAAAACGACAAAATGGCCAACGTCAACAGGCCGGCAATGATTGTGGCGGGGTCACTCATGCTGACTTCCTTTTTCTCCGTGACCGGAAGTAGATCACGTTACCAAGCAGTACCAGACCGATCACATAGAGATGAGCCGTCGTTTGAGCCAGCATCCCCCTCTCCCCTGCCCCCTTGCGGTTGATAAGGCGCTCATATTCGGCAGCACCGCGAAGTCCGGCCACCAGGCTGTGCATCTGTCCAGAGGCGACGTACGGGTCGAAAGTGGTCACCATCGCGGCCGTCATTCCCGACAGGACCCTTACGCCGTAACGCGCTCCGCCATACTCCATCCAGTGGGTTGTGAGAGAACCGTCAGTGATGGAAATCACGGCCGTAATATCGTCATAGTTGTCCACTTCTTTCAGTAGATCGAACTGCTCATAGGGACGCCCGAGGTAGTCCCGGGGGAACGTTCTGGGGATCGACTCCCCCATGGAGAGAATGGCTGCTATGTATTGCGGTTTGAAACCGAGGTAGACGTAGTCCTGGCCGTATTCCCGGCCGTACTCGGCGGCTGTTTTCAGCATAAGACGATAGCCGATAACCGTTCCCTCGGCCAGCAACGCCACCCCAATGAGACGATGCCCTTTGGAAAAGGCGTGGCGCAAGATGACCAGACCGATAGGACGTATCTCCGGCAGAGAAGAAGCTTCGTGGTCAAAGGAGACCATCAGGACGGACCCGGCGGGAAGGGAGTCAATGAAGTCGTATATCTTCCGGGTTTGAGCGGATACCGGTATGTCCAGCTTTACGTCAATGAGCATGACCAGCCCGATGCAGACAAACAGCCCGAGGAAAGTCCAGTGCCGAGTTTCGATATTTTTCACTTTCCCCCTCCCAACCAGGTTCTCTCAATTCCCAATATGACTCTCATGGACGTCGTCAGCGACCCCAGCCCAATGCCGATCAAAATAGCTCGCCGGGCGGACATCGAGGGGTAGTTGCGTATCCAATCAGCCACCTCCGTCATCTGTGGAAAGATAAAAGGGCCGACGGCACTTCGGCTCAGCAGGATTATCAGGGCGGAGAGAAGCAGTATCGCCGCCGGCACCGAGCGGGCTCTAAAACCACGAAAGGAGGCCGAGGCTACAAAAAAGGCCAGCAGCGCAAAGACGGTCGACTGCATGGGGGCTTGAATGTTTTCGAAGGTCCACATGAACGGCGTGTCAGCTTTGATGCCCCAGATGAGAGCCAGAAACGGCATTGCCACCAGCCCGGCCAGAGTAATCAGACGGTAGGGCCGATCTTGTCCCCGTCGTATCTGCACAACGTTGTTCTTAAACACACTCACTACCCCCACCAGCAAGGTGAAGGCAAATATGATCTGCCAGTATTCCAGTATGGCCTGGTTAATCGACCTTGCCACTGGGTGCTGCGAGAAGTACTGGGCGAACATGACCAGCCCAAAGATAAAACAAACACCGAGGGTGACTTTGCGATTCATCAGAAGCTCCACCAGTTGCTGCCGGTATTGCCGCTTAGGGCATCAATCGTGCTCCAGATGACGGCAACCACCAGAAGCAGCCCTATCAGCACTTTCAGAATGTCCTGAGCGCGGACCGAAGCCAGGATTGAGCGGTCGCCCGACAGGTAGCCCGAAGCTGCGAACAACTCCTCGCCGATAAGCGTGTAGTCGCAGGCGACAATGAAGAAAGAGAGCTGGATGGTCGAATCGGTGCCGGCAATCTGGATGGCGCCGACGGAATTGCCGGTTTCAGCCAGTATCAGCGATTCGGCCTCGAACGTCCCTAACAGGAATATGGATGCCGGTTTCAGGCGGCTTATAATGCCATCCACGGCCGCAGCGTAGCCAAACTGCGAGGAGGTGACATACGAGATGTTCTCGGAGCGGAAGCGGTCCGGGTAACCGGCACGTGCATAGCTTTCCCGTACCACTTCCTGAGCGACAGCCATGAGAACGGGGTCATGAGTGGGATAAACAAGGGTGCAATCGTACGCCGCCGTCTTCCCTGCTACGTGGCTGAGGAAGTTCATAGAGGCAATCGTCGTCGGGCGCTGAATATCCCCTCCCCAACCGGGGGTGTACAGGACCGGCCGCGCCATCTCAGTGGCTCGTCCGATAGCTTCTTCGACGGCTTTCAGCCCCGCGATCTCGCGCATTTTGAATTTTTCTCGACTCGACCGATGATAGGTGGTGTACAAAACGATGATTATGGAAATCAGAGCCGCAATCAGGGCTGGGAGCTTATCAGCATCAAACCATGGGGTGGCCTGAGACGCCGTCACTGCAACATAGTGCCAGAGCATAGAAAGGACAAAACGTGCCTCCGGCACCTCGATCAACAAAAAGATTTTTTTCATTGACCCCGGTGAGGCCAGCATTATTTATTGGTTATGATTCACATTCTCGATTGAGAGGTAGTATGAAAAGGACCGCTTTCTTTGTCGTGACAGTTCTCACTTTTCTCGGTCTTAATGTCTCAGCAGCGACGACCATCAACTGGTGGCAGTTCTGGACCGACCCGAATATCAAGCCTACGATTTCGGCAATGGTGGCCGAGTTTGAAAAGGCGAATCCTGATATCGAGGTGAAGCTGACTGACCTTACCTGGGCCAACGGCCACGAAAAGATTGTCATTGCATTCGCCTCCGGCACCGGGCCGGACGTCGTTGAGCTTGGCTCGGACTGGATTGCTCAGTTTGCCGCCAACGGCCACCTGGTCGACATATCCGATGAAATCGCCCCTGACAGCGCCGAGTTCCAGGGATGGGGAATGGCCATTTACCAGGAGAAGGTGTACGTCAAACCGTGGATACTGGGAACGAGAGTTCTGTATGCCAATCGCGACCTGCTGACCCGGGCCGGATATGACAGCGATTGGGTACCTATTAGAACGTTTGAACTCCAAAGGGCCGCGCGCAAGATCAACGCCCTTGGGGATGATATTTACGGCTGGGGGTCAAACGCTGCTGAGAAGCACCGACTGTATAAAAAGTATCTCCCCTTTTTCTGGTCGTACGGAGCGCAAATTTTTACCGACGACAACAAGTACTGTGTTCTCTCATCCGAGAAAGCTATTAACGCTCTGAGGCTGTACAAGGAACTGCATGATTCCTGCGGCTACGTGTCCAATCAGCGTGGCATCGAGGATGCGTTTCTCGACGGCAAGATCGGTTTTATCATCTCCGGCGACTGGCTGTTGAAGCGGATTGAACTTGAGAACCGTCAGATCAACCTCGTTTCAACTCTTATCCCGGGGCTGAATTTTCCCGGCAAGTCATTCCTTGGCGGCGAGTTTTTGGCTATTAACGAGGCTTCCAAGCACAAAGAGGCTGCCATGAAACTTATTGACTTTATTACATCACCGGAAAACCAGATTCTTTTCTGCAAAGCCAACCGTTCCGCCAACCCCTCGAGCATTGCCGCCCAGAGCGACCCGTATTTCACCTCGAACGACCACCTCCAGACGTTTATCAAGCAGATAAGGTCAGCCAAGCATCCACCTGTTGATCCCGACTGGGTCTACATGGAGGATGCCATTGAAAGAGCTGTCGAGGACGCCCTGTTCGGCTCCGGGTTGGTGGCGGAACCGCTGCGACGGGCCCGTCTGAAAATAGACGAGCTCAAGAAAAAATGAAACCCTCCCGGTCAACGGCGCTGGCGTTAGTTCTCCCCTGGCTGTTGACCCTTGCTATATTCTGGCTCTTCCCCCTTGTGATCTCGTTTGTCATGGGGTTTACCGATTTCCGGTTACTTGTCAAAGACTACCAGTGGGTAGGTCTCGCTAACTACCACGCGTTGCTGTCGGATCAGGACTTCATCAAAGCACTGAAAAACACCTTCATTTTCGTCCTCGGCACCATACCGGTTACGACCGTTCTCTCGCTCAGCATGGCTTTGCTGGTCAGCCGCCGTTTCAAAGGGCGGGGTGTTTTCCGCGCTGCTTACTTCCTGCCCTCGATTACCTCGATGGTGGTTATCGCTCTCATATTCACCAACCTTTACCAGCGCGGCGGCTATGTCGCTCTGTTAGCTAAGTTGGTTGGTTTGACTCCACCGGAACACGGTTTCCTTTATGACAGCGCAACGGCGTTGTTTTCCATTATGGCGATGGACGTCTGGATGTCGGTGGGATATTATATGCTCATTTTTCTGGCGGGCTTGAAGTCGATACCTGACGAGCTGTACGAAGCGGCCGAGATTCATGGCGCGGGCGCTGTCCGCCGGCTCTTTTCGATCACACTGCCCCTGCTCAAGCCGGTGGCTCTGTTTATCCTCGTCATCAACTCGATAAAGTCCTTCCAGGTGTTTGTGGAAATTTTCGTGATGACCAAAGGGAAGTTCGACACCTCCACGGCGGTCTACTTTATCTACGAGACCGGCCTGACCACCGGATTCAAAAGCGGCTATGCTTCGGCGGCGGCCTATGTCCTGTTTGTCATCATTGCTCTTTTTTCGGCTATGTGGTTTTTGCTGCTCAGACGGAGGCAGGCGCTGTGGTGAGAGGCAAGGTTTTTTCCGCATTCAACTACTTAGTGTTAGTTGTCCTGCTGGCAATTATGGTCTTCCCACTGGTGTGGATGTTTCGCGTGTCGCTGATGAGCGCCGGGGGGAGTATCGATATCGGACGGATCTTTAATGCCGACTTCACCCTGGCCAATTACCGCGATCTTTTTTCGACGCACAATATGGGGCGATACCTGTTCAACTCTCTCTTTGTCGGGGTGACCGTCACGGTCGGAAATATCCTGTTTTGCTTCATGGTCGCCTACGCCCTGGCGCGGTACAAGTACCTTCATAACAAGCTCCTTTTTATGACGGTTATTGTGGTTCTCATGATCCCCGCTCACATCCTGATTGTCCCGCTGTATATCTTGATGGTCAAAACGGGTCTGTACGACAGTTACTGGGCGCTCATTCTTCCCTGGCTGGTCAATCCGATAGGGATATTCCTGGTCAAGCAGTACATTGAGTCGATCCCCCCTTCGATGGAAGAAGCGGCCCGTCTTGACGGCGCCGGAGAGCTGCGTATCCTGGTGAAGATCGTCATGCCGTTGTGCAAACCGGCTTTAGCCGTGCTGGCTATACAGGTGTTCTTTACCAACTGGAATTCATTCCTGTTTCCTTACATTCTGACCTCAAGCGACGACGTACGCACGCTGCCGGTAGCTCTGGCTTTGTACCAGGGCCACCAGGCAATCGACTGGCAGCATTTGATGGCCGGCTCGGGGGTGGCGGTGCTGCCTATTTTGATCCTGTTTATTATCATGCAGAGACAGATTGTCTCCGGAATCACGGCTGGGGCAGTTAAGCAGTGAAGTTCGAGTGCCAATTGCAAGGTTTCTTGGTTGAGAAGAGCCATATTCGGCTCGCGTAGCGGCGGGGCTTGTCTCCGCCGAGGTCATACCGACACTGAGGGGCGACACAAGGCCGCCCCCTACGCGAGAAAAGGAATTCGTACTTCCACAACCATAAGACGATACTAGCCCAGCAGCTGCTTGAACTGGTGGACAAACCACTGCCACTCGGACAAAACGGTGGGCCACCCCGCCCTTTATGCGCGGTCAGGAATCCCTTCCTGACTGCACCAATGTAGCCGTCACGAAGGGATTCGTGACGGCGCATGAAAACCGTTACGTGTGCAATATATCGTATCCCTCATGCAAATCAACCGTGAAAGTTTAGGGCTGTCGAAACCGCAGGGGTTCCGACCTACAATGGCTGTCTGCGCGAACAACGAATTCCGTCAATATTTTTTTTCTTGCCTTCAAAAAGTTAGTGGGGTTTAATGTAAGCGCTAAATGATGAGAAGATGAGGTAAGGTGCAATTGTTATGAGAAAGGAACGATCGATGATGAGAATGACAGGGATTGTTGTTGCGGTCTTAGCCTTGTTTACGGCGGGCTGCGGCGTGAACAAAACTTTTGTTCAGGAGCAAATCAGTCAGTCGGAAGCGCGCACGGATTCCAAAATCACAGCCCTGCAGGACCAGACTGACGCCAACGCCGGCGAAATCGCCAAGCTCCAGTCGCTGGCCAAGCAGTTGTCCGACAAGACCGACATGGCCATTAACCAGGCCAAAGGATTTGAGAATTACCAGATTATCTGGTCGGGCGTGATTAATTATGACTTTGACAGCTATGAGATCAATGAGGGCGCGGCAGCTATTCTGAACGAAGCCGGCCAGAAGATGGAAGAGCACCCCGGATCGTTGATTGAAATTGCCGGTCATACCGATCGCACCGGCTCCTCCAAGTACAATCTCCTATTGGCTGAAAAGCGTTCCAGCGCCGCCAAACGGTTTCTTTTCGAACGCTTTGGAATATCGCTGTACCGTCTCTTTATTATCTCGCACGGTGAAGAAAAGCCGGTCGCGATGCCGGACGAACGGAACGCGGCTTCCAAGAACCGCCGGGTAACGTTGAAGGTCTGGGGGCAGTTATAGGATTGCATCTTCTCTGTAGGGGTTCAATAATTTGAGTTCCTACGGTTTGTAGATTCACAGCTTAGCAGGTCAGGACCCTTGTGAAGCTGTGCCAAAAGACGGAAACCGCACCCCGCGTGAGGCGGGGGCTTGTCTCCCGCCAGTAAATGTGGCAATGCCACCGGCGGACGTAAAGCCCGCCGCTACGCGAAGTTGGAGACAACCCCTCTGGAATCAATGTGCTCTACTCACAGAAGTAACGAACTTATATCACAGCCTCCTTATGGCCCTGACCTCTTCTGAGACTGCATAGTCAGGAACACGGGGCTTCTAACCTGCTTATTCTGTCTGTAGCGCCGCTGCAATTGCTGATTATTAGGTCTGTGTATCGCGTGGGTCAATGTCCGAAAGTTTTTAATTGATCGGTTCACCGCCGGGGTGTCTTATTATGCCATGGTCGTCCCTAAGCTCATGGTCAAATGTCCCCTTTGCAGGGAGCCGATCGTTGCCGGGGCAACTAAATGCAAACACTGTCAATCCGATCTTTCAAACCTATCTTCCTCCAAAAGCTCCCGGTTTCAAAAGATCAATACCTTCCGCTTCGGTTTTCTGACCGGAGTCCTGTTTACCCTGGCGCTGGTTCTTCTGACCTATCTGCACTGCAGCTCCGGGAACTAACGGAGCGCTGAAAAACTCCATTCTTGGCAAAGCAGCAGCGAATGTCGGGTTTCTCCCCGCCTTGGGCGGGTCGGAATCCGACCTACTAAGCAATAAAAAAAGCCCCGCGGGGCGGGGCTTTCAGAAGCACTATTAAAGTCAGTCCAGAATCCTGCCAATCCCTTCGAAGCGGCTCCAGGGAGCCGCTGACCCGCCATCGCACTCCTCAGTGATTGTCCATGAATAGGTACCGTCAGAGTAGGTAGCTGTCGTTGTATCACCGTTGAAAGTAATGTAAAGTGTCCAGGAACCGTTGATGTTGAGAGAATCGAAGATACTCCCGCTACCGCAGCTTAAATCAACCGACATAGCAATAGCCATCGAACCGGAGATTGGACAGTCATCGTCAAATATAGTAGCCGAGTCCACGACAATATCTGTGATGTCGTTCGTATAATCCACAATCAGGGTGCATGTTCCGACGGTATCTCCTTCAAATATCGTTTTCAAACTGTCATCAATTTCAGCATTGACTGTCAGTATTGGAGAAATTGTATTAAAGGGATTGCCGGTAATGTCAAGCATGTGATGACCCTGTCCGCTAAGCTCTATATTATAACTGCTGGTTACTTCTATGGAAACATGCGACCTTGCATTTAGTGAATCTATCTCAGGAGGTGAGGGCAGGAATTGCAAAGCGGAATCGTTTAACCAAATTTTAATTGAATCAATACCACTGATCCATACCGTATCACTGTATTCCATCGATATGAACTCAAAAGTGAAAATATGCCAACCATCATCGAAACTGTGGCTGACTACACTAGAATCAAAAATATCATCCTGCACACCCAGAACAGTACGTTGGAAATCGCCTTTGGGTACACCCTCCGGGAAAGGGATGTGTTGCAGCAGACCCAGAGTGGCAAATAAGGACATTTCTGCAGACTCTAACGGCTGATTGCCAATGAAATTAATGAAAAAGGCGGAATCTGCAGGGTTGCCAGTTCCGGGGCCAACGCCATTTCCATCTTTGTCCTCATCACAGCCGGAGAGAAACGTCAGAGCAACTCCAAGCGTCATGAGCAAGCCCAAAAACAACAAACGCTTCATAACTTTATCCTCCTAAGTCATTGTTAATTTCTATTCACCCTTATTCAAACAAAATCGGACTGTTGGAGGGCAACATTTAAATAGTGAAAGTGAAATGGCCCCTTGTTAGATTGTTTCGACCCTTGTGGCATTTCCTTTAGCTTTCTGTAGGGATTTTTCAGACGGTTATTCCAGCCTATGGGTTACGGCCGGCCCGGTTTTGCCTGTGGGCCGCCGTAGAGCCCGATATGGGAAATCGAGCCGTCGGGATTGTAAATAAGTGTGTCTCCAGCGTGGCGGGCAGGTGAGTCCTCCTCAAGGTGAAAGTCGCCGTCTCCAACAAACTTAGGGTCCTCATTGAGGTTGTCATTGAACCCCGTCTGATCCCAGATATCCTCGTATTCGCCCGCCTTGTTGCCCCAGACGATGTTGTGAGCAAATTTCCATTTCGCCCAGTCACCATAGTTCCAAACCCCGACACAGGGACAGACCCACTGGTCGCGCCAGCCGTTTTCCGAGATGATGTTGTTTACAATCCTGCCTCTGCTTTCGGTGGACCAGGGAGCCACGCCGCAGTTACCGTTGTGGTGCACAACGTTGTTGGTGATGTCCATATAGGATTGCCCGGTAGCAATTATCCCCCAACCGAGGTTGTCATGCACCAGGTTGTTACGGGCGATGACCCAGGTGGTCCCAAACGCCCCGATCCCTTTCCAGTAACCGGTAATCTCGTTACGATAGGCCACGCAGTAAGCATCCCAGGTCACCCCGATGCCGACTCCCCGTCCATCTTTGATGAGGCAATCGGTGATCGTGGCCGACGCCCCCCGATAGAGAGCCACGCCATCCCAGCCGTTGTTGACAATGTTACAGTCTTTGACAACGATCTCGGCTCCTTCGCGACCGAAGATGCCACCGATGCCCACCACGACGGTGTCAATTCTGTTGTCGTTGTCACGAATATCGACATTCTCCACGTGCACGCGCGACCATCTCACAACAATGCCGGCATCGGTGGCGTTGCCGTCGGGATCACGCCTGCCGCCGGTGATGGTGACGTTCAGCACTTTTGAGTCGGGAGAGTTTTCGAAGTACAAACCATAACCGGCGTTGGTTACCAGCCGGCTGGCCGATCTGTCGCGCCCGATGATGACCAGCGACTTACCCTTGACGATAAAGCCGTAAGAGGCCTTCACCTCGGTTTTGGGGTCCTGGCAGTTTCCGCACAGGGGTTCGGTGAACAGGGTGGGCTCTGCCTTAAACGTCTTGGCGGCAAGGATAAGCGTGTCGCCGTCTTTGGCATAGTTGATTACCGCCTGCAAATCCGAGCCCCGTTCAACCGTGAGGGTGGCAGCCTCCACACAGCCGGGAAACAAAAGGGCAAAGGCAACCATCGGCAAATATGACTTGGGTACCATATTTTAAAATATAACCGGGGACTCCTTGCGGCAACAAAAACTATATGGTAAGCCACCAGGAGAGTCTTAACACTCTACTCCTAATTTGCCGTCAGCCCTTTGGGTTATACGTCCCCCTGCCGATAAGACTATTGTGTTACAGCGGTTACATCCAGGGACGATGATTGCTGACAGTACCGGAGCCGGCAGGCTGATTTTGGCGGAACCTAAGCATCGGGTCATTTGTTTTTATAATTTACCTTGACTATTTTGATATTTTTAAATATAATAAGTGTCTATGCTAAGCCAAGCGGGCCCTTAGCTCAGTTGGTTAGAGCAGCTGACTCATAATCAGCGGGTCGCAGGTTCGAGTCCTGCAGGGCCCATAGAGAGAAGGAACTATAAAACGGGCAATTAGCTCAGTTGGTTAGAGCGTTCGGTTCACATCCGAGAGGTCACTGGTTCGAATCCAGTATTGCCCATGTTATTTGAGATAATGAGCTACTGTAGGCATCAGTACATTCTCTGGCGCACCGCCTTACCCCCGAAAGCAAAAAGGGAGGGCGGTGCCGCAGAAGCCGACTTTACAGCGCATTCAGCCGGGATTTCCGGAGAATGCGTTTTTTATTTGGAGAGCTTATGAGCATTAAGACACAGCAGAAGGAGACCTCGATGCAAAGCGATCTCGAGCAGCTTCTGAAGCTCCAGGTGATTGATTATGATCTCGGCGAGTTGGAGCGTTCTAAAGAGTACCTTCCCGACATGATGGAAAACCTCAACCGGGAAATCAAAGAGGCAAGAGAGAAGTTCGAGAGCGCCTCGGCAGCGCTTGAGGAAGCCAAGGTAAAGCACAAAAACCTCGAACTGGAGATTGCCGCCAAAGAAGCTGAGCTTGAGAAATACCAGAAACAGATGATGACTATCAAGACCAATAAGGAATACGACGCTCTGGTGGCTGAAATCGACGCCGTCAAATCGGTGATCTCCGACAAAGAGACGGAGCTTCTGCACACCATGGAGCTAATCTCGCAACTGGACGATGAGATTCCGGAGTATACCAAACAACTGGCCCAGATTGACAAAAACGACAGCAACCAACTCAAGATTCTCCAGGAGAAAATCGATTCCATTGGAGATAAAGTAGCTGACAAGGAAACTGAGCGTACCGCCATTACCTCGACCGTACCCCGGTCGATGCTGGCAATCTATGAAAGGGTTCGCCGAGGCAAAGGTGGCGCAGTTGTTGTGGCCGTGAGGAAACGCTCCTGCAGCGCCTGCCATAATGCGCTCACGCCGCAGAGGGTTCAGGAAATCAGACGGGGAAACAGGATTTATACCTGCGACGCCTGCGGGCGCCTGATATACTGGGACAACAATCAATCGGACTGAGAGGCTCTGATCGTAAGCATCACGCGGCTTGGACATGAGGTAAGATAGATGGCCAGAATTGCAGTAAAGATTGGCCTGACGTTTGATGACGTCCTGTTGATTCCGGCGCACTCGCGGGTGTTGCCGCGCGATGTTGATGTGTCAACTGCCATCACTCCTGACATTAAACTAAACATCCCCATCATTTCCGCCGCCATGGATACCGTGACTCTATCCCGTTTGGCCATCGCCCTGGCGCGGCAAGGTGGGCTCGGTGTCATCCACAAAAATATGAGCCCTGAAGTACAAGCGGGCGAGGTGGACAAGATCAAAAGGTCGGAATCGGGCATGATCGTCGACCCCATCACGCTCCCGCCCGACAGAACGATCGGCGATGCCCTGGCGGTGATGGCCAGGTTTTCCATATCCGGTATTCCCATCACGCGAGAGGGAAAGTTGGTCGGCATTCTGACTAACCGTGACCTGCGTTTCCACAAAGATCATGGTCGCCCCATTTCCGAGGTAATGACCGCTGAAAATCTCGTGACGGTCAAAGAAGGCACTGACCTCGACACGGCCAAAGAGATACTGCACAAGCATCGCATTGAGAAGCTGTTGATCGTCGATGAGAACTACCTGCTCAAGGGAATGATCACGGTCAAGGACATCATGAAGAAAATCCAGTACCCCGATGCTTGCAAGGACAGCCGGGGACGCCTGCGTGTCGGGGCTGCCGTAGGCGTGGGTCCCGATCTCGAGCAACGGGCTGAGGGTCTGGTAGCAGCCGAGGTCGACCTCCTGGTAGTTGACAGTTCTCATGGGCACAGCGATGGCGTCCTGCGAGCGGTGACGTTTTTGAAAAAGAAGTTCAGTGATGTGCCGGTCATGGCTGGTAACGTGGCGACGGGCGAAGGCACAAGCGCGCTAATTGATGCGGGCGCGGACTGCGTGAAGGTTGGCGTGGGGCCGGGCTCTATCTGTACTACCAGGGTCGTCACCGGCGCTGGAGTGCCGCAGGTGACCGCCATTATAGATGCCGTGCAAGCCGCTGACAAAATGGGGACCCCGATCATAGCCGACGGCGGCATCCGGTATTCGGGTGACATCGCCAAAGCTCTGGCGTGCGGGTCTCAGGCGGTCATGATTGGCTCGCTGTTTGCGGGCGTGGAAGAATCCCCGGGCGAAACGATGCTTTTTGAAGGCCGGTCGTTCAAAGTGTACCGAGGGATGGGCTCGATCAGCGCCATGAAGGAAGGCAGCAAGGACCGCTATTTTCAGCAGCACCATGATGAGCTCTCCAAGCTCGTCCCGGAGGGAATCGAGGGACGGGTACCTTACAAAGGATTGTTGGCCGACACCGTGTATCAGCTCGTTGGCGGTTTGCGTTCCGGAATGGGATTGTGCGGAGCGGCGAACCTCGCCGAACTGAGGGAGAAATCTCAATTGCTGAGAATTACCTCGGCGGGAGTGACGGAGTCTCATCCTCACTCGGTGCCGATCACGAAAGAAGCGCCCAATTATCGGCGTATCTCTTGATGGCTCAGGTTTTTTGATGAAAACGTTAGTTGTTTTTGGTATAAAAACGAAAGCTTGCGAAAGTAGGAGGAACAGTCGCGCTTTAAATGAAAGTTTGAAGTGAGGAAAGTCCGAGCTCCATAGAATCAAGGCGCCCGGTAACACCGGGGCGGAGCGATCCGACGGAAAGTGCCGCAGAAACGATACCGCCCGGCAACTGCCGGGTAAGGGTGAAATCGTGGTGTAAGAGACCACGGCCGGTGACAGTAATGTCCTCGGCGGGTAAACCCCGCCTGGAGCAAGGCCAAATAGAGGAAGAGGAGTTGATTCGCTCCGTTATCATTCCTGGGTGGGCCGCGTAGAACAGTCGGGCAACCGGCTGTCAAGATAAATGGCTGTCAGTTCGCCTCAGGCGAGTACACAGAACTCGGCTTATCTCCTGCTTTCCAAGCCTTCAGATGTATGGAGGTTTCTATGATCTTAGCACAAAGGGCGACATCTCTTAAGTGGATTGTAGCCCCCGAACCGGACCCGGCGCTAGTCACACGGTTAGCGGTCGATTCCAACCTGCCGACAAATATCGTTAAAATTCTGATCAACCGAAACCTGGATACGCAGGAAGAAATCGCCAGATTCCTCAATCCCCAACTCTCCCATTTGATTGACCCCTTCCAGTTGCTAGGTATGAAGGAAGGAATTGACCGGATTACGCGCGCTTTTTTCGATAACGAACGGATAGTCATTTATGGTGATTACGATGTTGACGGCATTACCGCCACGGCTCTGTTGTATATGGTCCTCAACAAGCTGGGAGCGCAGGTCGACTTCTACTTGCCGAATCGGCTGACCGAGGGATACGGGCTGTCAGAAGAAGGCATCGACAAAGCAAAGGCACAGGGCGCTACTCTCATCGTTACCGTCGATACCGGAATCACCGCCGTGGAGCAGGTGGCCTACGCTACCTCGCAGGGGATCGATGTTGTTGTCACCGATCACCATGAGCCGGGCGGCACCATGCCCGACGCAAGCGCCATCATCAACCCCAAACAGGCCGACTGCAACTACGTCAGTGAACTCTCCGGCGTCGGTGTCGCCTTCAAGTTTGCCCAGGCGCTGTACCAGTCCCTGAACCAGGACGAACGTGAGCTGGAAGAGCATCTCGACCTGGTGGCTCTGGGCACTGCTGCCGATATCGTGCCGCTGGTCGGTGAAAACCGTGTCCTGACCAAATTCGGTATCAAGCAGGTTGCCCGGACGACTAAACCGGGGTTAAAGTCGCTCATATTTGTGTCCGGTCTTTTGGGAAAAGAAATCAGCACCGGTCAGGTCGTCTTTATCCTGGCCCCGCGGATAAATGCCCTGGGACGGCTCGGCGATGCTCGTCAGGCGATTCGTTTGCTGGCCACCCGCGACGAGCGGGTCGCCGCTGAAATCGCTCGAAAGCTTGATAGTGAGAACAAGCGACGCAAGGCAATCGATGAAACCACCCTTGGTCAAGCTCTGGAACAGATCGATGAAGTAGTGGATTTGGACAATGACCAGGCAATTGTCCTGGCTGCCGAGGGCTGGCACGCGGGGGTGATCGGTATTGTGGCCAGCCGCCTGGTGGAACGATACAATCTGCCGACCGTCATGATTTCCGTCGAGAATGACGAAGGGAAAGGCTCGGCGCGGTCTATCCCGGGGTTCCATTTGTGCGAGGCGCTCAAAGAATGCGAGCACCTGTTAATTCGATACGGCGGGCATAAGTATGCCGCTGGGCTTTCCATTGAGAAACGCCACATACCCGCCTTCCGCAAGAAGTTCATTGAAGTTTCCAATAGGCTCCTGACGGATGAAGACATCACTCCCAGGTTGAACATCGACCTTGAGATTGAACTGACCGACATTGATGACACCTTTATGCAGGCGCTCGAATCCTTTTCCCCGTTTGGGCCGCAGAACATGCGCCCTGTTTTCTTGACCCGCAACTGCGAGGTTGCGGGGCAGCCGTACACGGTCGGCAACAATCATCTCAAGATGCGGCTGCGCAAAGGAGAGGCGACCTTTGACGTCATCGGTTTCGGCTTCGGGGATATGGCCAGAATGATCTCTTCCAGGGGATGTCTGGTGGACGTTGTGTACGTTGTGGAGTACAATACCTACAATGACATTACCCGCAAACAGATTCGCCTCAAAGACATTCGCCTGACGGCCGGCACGGCGCCCATTCTGTGAGCAAGGTATGGAAATACTACAACGGTTCGACAAGGGAGATATTCGGGCTCTCTCCAAAGTTATCTCATTTGTCGAGAACCAGCAGGACGGGTATCAGGAGCTTCTGGGTAAACTCTACAAGAAATCCGGCCACTCCCTTCGGGTCGGGATCACCGGCCCGCCGGGGGCCGGTAAGTCCACGCTCGTTAATGCCTTAACGCACGAATACTTGAATGCAGGCAAGAAAGTAGGCATCATCGCGGTCGACCCGACCTCACCTTTTACCGGCGGCGCCCTGTTGGGTGATCGCGTCCGCATGAGCGAGTTTCCCACCGACGGGCGGGTTTATTTCAGATCGATGGCCACCCGCGGGGCTACCGGCGGTCTGGCCTCCGCCACCGGCAATGTGGCCGTGGTATTTGACGCCTTCAGTTTTGACGTCACCCTCATAGAAACGGTCGGGGTGGGGCAGATGGAGCTTGACATTGTTGACGCCTGCGATACGGTGGTCGTGGTGGTGGTGCCGGAGTCGGGCGACGCCGTGCAGACAATGAAAGCCGGCTTGATGGAGATTGCCGACATTTTCTGCGTCAACAAGGCTGACCGACCGGGAGCGGAACGGATGGTTTTCGAGTTGGAACAAGCTGTTGGTGTCCGTAAAAAAAGCGATGACGCCTGGCCGGTCCCGGCATTGGCGACTGAGGCTATCAACAGAAAGAATACTGACCGGTTGTACGGCAAGATTGTCGAGCACCTCGAGTTTGTTCAAGCCGGCGGCCAGTTCGAGCGCCACCGTCGGGAACAGCTCAAGAAAGTTGTGCTTAATATCCTGCGTCACCGCTTCGAACGGGAGTTTCTCGACCGCTTGATGGAAAAGGTAGAATTCAATAAGGTTGTTGACGACATTTATGCCGGTCGGTCAAATCCGTTCATGGCCGGCAACGAACTGTACGAGCAGTTTGCCAATCACCAAAGCTGATAGGACGATACTTTTCCCCCAACCATTTTTCTATGGGTCGTTTTTGCAAGGCAGCAAGTAGGGTTTGTAGGTCATGCCGACTCGCGGCGTGACAAAACGAATGTCAAGCCTCAAGTAGGCTTGACCTACCCAAATTAGTTCGCGTAGCGGTAGGTCGCCCACAGCTCTGCTGTGGGTACTTTCTTAATGACACACAATCGACGGGTGGCACCCTCAAACTCGTTTGGGGGTGGTTGCTGCATTGACCTTAAGACATCCCCAAACAAGTTTGGGAATGCCACCCGCACGTGTATCGATTCAGTTCACCTTTAGGCCTGCCTGACTCCAGCAAGCGCTTTTTCAATACGCCTTAAGGCCTCCTTGATGTTTTCCACCGAGTTGGCGTATGAGAAGCGCAGATACCCTTCGCCGTACTCGCCGAAGGCCGTCCCCGAAAGGCAGGCCACGCCGGTCTCGTTAAGCAGCATCTCTGCCAGCTCGGCAGATTTTATCCCCGTCTCGGTGATATTAGCAAAGGCATAAAATGCCCCCAACGGCTTCAAACAGTGGATGCCGTCGATCTTATTCAAACCGTCAACAATGACATTACGCCTCCGATCAAACTCAGCCACCATCCGGTCAACGTCATCCTGTGGGCCGGTGAGCGCTTCTATCAACGCATACTGATTGAAAGTAGTGTTGCAGGAGAAGTTATTGATAGCCAGTTTGGCAAGGTGCTCCGCCAGCTTCGTCGGCACTACGCCGTAACCAAGCCGCCAGCCGGTCATAGCGTAAGTTTTTGACATGCCATCAAGCAGGATGGTTCTCTTCAAAGCGCCCGGAATCGAACCGATTGACTGGAACTGTTCGTCATAGATGATGCGAGAGTAGATTTCATCAGACATGATCCAGAGGTCATGTTTCTCCGCCAGTTCGTAGATCGCTTCCAGGTCCTCTTTCGTGAGCACGCCGCCGGTTGGATTCTGGGGAGAGTTAATGACAACCATACGGGTCTTGGGAGTGACAAGCTCCTTAAGCTCGTCAACGAGAAACCTGAAGTTGTTCTCCTCACGAAGTCGCATGGGAACCGGCCTGGCGCCGATGAACCTGGTCACCGACTCGTACGTCGGATAGCCAGGATTGGGAACAATAACCTCGTCGCCGGGATTGACAATCGCCATGATGGAGTCAAACACCAGCGGTTTCACACCGGGCATAATGACAACGTTGTCGGGAGAAACATCAATGTTGCGCGTTCTTGACATGTACTGGGCGACGACCTCTCGCGCCTGTGGCACACCGGCTGAAGGGCTGTAGTGCGTATGACCGTCATGGATAGCTTTGATAGCCGCTTCGCAAATGTTCTTTGGTGTGTCAAAGTCTGGTTCGCCGATTTCAAGGTGGATGATTGACTTACCCTGCGCCTCAAGCTGCTTGCACTTGGCCAGAACCTCGAAAGCGCCCTCCGTGCCCAACCAGGACATCCTCTCACTGTATTGCATAACTCATTCCCTTCATTTATAGCTTAAGAAGCTCTTTGGCCTTCTGGGCAATATGCTCCGCCGCGACGCTGAACTCCTTGATTAGTTGCCAGGGCTTACCCGACTCGCCAAAGCGGTCTTTGACACCTATCATTCCAAAAGCCGGGTTCTTCCCTGCCAGTGTCGGTTCGCAACAGATAACGGCGGCGACTAAGTTGCCCAAGCCTCCGACCTGGTGTTCCTCAGCAGTTATCACGGCTTTTGTCTCTTGTGCCGCCCGGATGACGGCCGTTTTGTCCATAGGCTTGACCGTGTGCATGTTGACAACTCTCGTCTCGATCCCAAAATCAGTCTTCAGGACATAAGCGGCTCTCAGAGCCTCGGCGGTTTCAGGCCCGCAGGAGATAATGGCCAGGTCTTCATTCTCGTTTTTATATTCCGATGCCAGACAAATATCAAAGGCATCGACCATCTTTTCCGCTTCCCGACGGAGACGGAAGACATTGGCTTCGCCAAACTTCAGAGGGGTTTCCGATTTGGTGACGATTGGAGTAGCTTCGCGGGCAAAGCGAATGTACTTGGGGCCGAACACGTCAAAAAGCAGAGCCTTGGTCATTTTCTCGGTTTCAATTGAATCACAGGGAACCGCCAAGTGCATGTTGGGCAGACCGGCGATCTGGAACATCGCCTCCAATTCCTGGTGGGTGGCGCCGTCCGGACCTACCGATATGCCGCCGTGGGCACCCACGATCAGGACGTTGTAGTTGCCGTAGCAGACCGACACACGGAGTTGATCCATATTGCGCGCCGACGAAAATACTCCGTATGTTCCGAACACGGGAATCTTCCCTTCCTTCGCCAAACCGACCGCTATCGTAGTTCCATTCTGCTCGGCAACACCAACCGATATGAAACGATGTTTCCGCTCAGGATGCTTCTTGTAGAATTCGGATATCGTAATGGAGTCCGAGATGTCAGCGCCGATGCAGACGATTCGCTCGTCATCACCGTACTTACTCAGCGCCCGCCCGAAGCCTTTACGGGTAGGATCCATCTCCACTGTCATCTTGTCTGAGCTGTTCCACCAGAAATCACGCGAGAACTTCGGCATCTTCTTGTCCAGTTTAGACTCGATCTCTTTCTGGAACTGCTGCCCGATACCGATCAGTGAATCGGCATCGAAGGTGTCGGTCAGCTTTAGTTCAACCAGGCCCTTGTCCATCTCTTCACGGTTCGGGGGCTTGCCGTGCCAGCCGACTTCGTCTTCCATGAAAGACACGCCCTTCCCTTTGGTGGTGTGGCAGATCAGCGCCACTGGCTTTCCGGTGTCGTTGTTGTTGCGGGCGAAATCGAGTTTCCGAACAATGTCCTCCATGTCGTGGCCGTCGACTTCCTCGACATGCCACTTGAACGCTTTGTATTTGTCAACGATCGGGTCTATATCCATTATATCCGTCGTCCAGCCGTCGATCTGGAGCCGGTTTTTGTCAAGAATCAGAACGAGATTGTCCAGCTTATAGTTAGCGGCAGCCATCGCCGCCTCCCACATGGAACCCTCCTGGTGTTCTCCGTCCGAGGTTATCACAAAGATACGATAATCCTTCTTGTCCAGCTTGGCCGCCAGTGCTACACCAACGGCAACCGAAAAGCCCTGGCCAAGGGAGCCGGATGAAATCTCCACCCCGGGCAAATCGAGCCGGTGCGGGTGGCCCTGGTACGGGGAGCCAAGCATCCGCAGCTTCATAAGCTCGGTCTCAGGGAAATATCCCGACATTGCCAGTGATACATACAGTGCCGGCGCCTTGTGGCCCGCCGACCAGATGATGCGGTCGCGGTCCTCCCAGAAGGGGTCTTTGGGATTGTGGTGGGCGATCTTCAGATAAAGGGCGGCGCAGACATCCATAATATCAAGCGTTCCACCGGAATGACCGGAAGCTGCCGAGCAGAGCGAAACCAGGTTCAGGCCGCGCATGTAATTGGCCCGCTCCTTTAGCTCGTCAATGGTATAATCGTGGATATTTACATCTTTTTGGGTATTGGTGATAGGCATTCAGAAACCTCTTTCATGGCTGCAAAGTTCTCATCAAAGTAAGAGTGAATAAAGCGACTTTCTTGAAACGTGTCAATCCCTCGGCGCGACAAACTTCTTGTAGAGACGCTGCAATTTGGCCTGAAGCTTTTCCACCGTGCTGTTGTTGAGAATGACATAATCAGCCCGCTTTCGATATTCACTAAAGGGCACTTGTGCCCTCTGCCGCGCAAGGACATCCTCTTTAGAAAATCCCCGCGCTGTCAGCCGCTTGAGCCTTGTTTCTTCCGAGGCGTGAACGACCAGCACCACATCCATCTGATGGTCAAGCCCCCAGTCGAGCAGCAACGCTGCATCTATTACGACTACATTACGCTGGCGAGACTTGTGCTTCATCTGCCACCGCAACTCTTTTAGAAGAAATGGATGCACTAAGCGATTTAAGCGCTGCTTCGCGACTTCATCGGCAAAGGCCAGCCGGGCCAGCCTCTTGCGACTCAGCTTTCCGGAGGGGGTCAGGATTTCACCGCCGAACTGGCGTGCCAGCTTTTTGCGAAGCGGGGCTGACCTGTCAACGACTTGGTGGCCGATATGGTCGGCATCGATAACCACCGCCCCGAAGGAGGCAAGGATTTTAGCCGCCGTTGTTTTGCCAGAGCCGATCTGACCGGTTATGCCGATGTACATGCATAGGAATTAACTCAATGCGGGCATAAAAAACAAGTCCCGTAGGTCGGAACCCCTGCCTGTCCTGAGCTTGCCGAAGGGTGGTTCCGACATTTTCCTAAGCCGTAGGTCGGAACCCCTGTGGTTCCGACAAATGTTTCTTCGTAGTTTAATCTGAGTAGGTCACGTCTCCTTGAGACCCGACAATTTGGGCAGGAATTAGGGCTCATGCCCCACGATTGCAGAATTCACTTTCACCGACATTTCCACGTCATTACAAAAGTACCCACAGCAGAGCTGTGGGCGACCAGCTATTTGACCGGTGACGCCAATATACATTGGTGGGAATAAACATAAGGTGGGAGTGAAGGGCAAGTAGTTCAGATGAAGTAGTACAGGTGGATTTAGGTCTGACCGCCAAGCAATTGGGTCGGTGCGCACAGCGGTTGACCCGCTGCTACAGTTTGAATTCGAGCTGCAAATCGATGGAAGTCGGATTGAATATCTTATCCTTAAACTGTGGCAGAGATACTGTAGAATAACCAGCCGTCAAGAGCGGCGTAAACCTCGGACCTTGCAATAAAATGTCTCGCTCAGTAGGACCAAATCTGTTGATCACCTGGCGAATGGCGGCAGTAAATGTCAGATCAGAACTGAGGTGAAGATCAAATCCGGCCCCAATAGACAAACCTGTTCTATTCTCGGAAAGTCCTGACCAGCCGCCGCGACCGTTGTATCTCATGAAGGAGACACCGGGATCGAGATGGATTGACAGGAATTTGCCAACGTCCTGAAAACGAATTCCGAACTCAAACTCGAAACTGGTAAATCGGCGGTCCGCACCCCAATCGCTTGAGATAGTGTAACCAAGACCAATATATGGAGCGACACCGGGTCTCCCATAGTATAGCAACCTCAGACGCAGAGCGGGCATCTCGTCGGATCTCTGTTGCTCATCAAGGCGCGCGCTGAGACCAGTCGCGAGGCTGAAATATGGTTTGAACGGCGGCGGAAACTGATATGCTTCAACACCCCATGAACTGTCATCATCCGCTGCCACCCCCGCACAGGTCAACATCGCCAACGCATATACCAATACAACCACACGCACGGCATCCTCCACGATATTTTATGCGCAGTCAGGAACCCTTTCCTGACTGTGCCTATGTAGCCGTCACGAAAGGATTCGTAACGGCGCGGGAAACAGGCGTCCGCCACAATGGCAGGAGCGCAAGGGCTCCTGCCCTACTTGGCCTCCAGCCAGTTCTCTCCCACCCCAAGATCAACCACCACCGGTACTATCAGTTTGACCGCCTTCTCCATACCGTCTTTGGTAATCTTTTTGAGCTCTTCAAGCTCGTCTTTGTGGACGTCAAAGACCAGTTCGTCGTGCACTTGAAGAACCATCTTTGAGCGCATCTTGGCCATTTTCTTGTGAATTCTTATCATGGCTACTTTGATCATGTCGGCAGCAGTGCCCTGTATAGGGGTGTTAATGGCCGTCCGCTCGGCGAACTGGCGCACGCTGAAATTCTTCTCGTTTATTTCCGGGATGTAGCGGCGGCGGTTAAACAGAGTGGTAACGTAGCCGTTGTCACGGGCAAGCTGCTTGGTGGTCTCTATGTACTGCCTGATACCCGGATAGCGTTCAAAGTAAGCATCTATGAACTGCTTGGCTTCATCAATATCAAGCTCTGACTGCTGCGAAAGCCCAAAGGCCGTTACGCCATATATGACTGCGAAATTAGCCGTCTTGGCAGCCCGCCGCATATCAGGCGTGACGTCCTTCAGGTCCACAGCATACACCTCGGCGGCAGTGCGGGCATGGATGTCCTCCCCCCTTTTGAAGGCCTCGATAAGACCCTTGTCCTCCGAATAGTGAGCAAGGATGCGCAACTCAATTTGAGAATAATCAGCCACCAGCAGGACATGCTCATCGTCACGCGGGATAAATGCCTTTCGTATCTCGCGACCCTCCTCGGTGCGCACGGGAATGTTCTGCAGGTTGGGATCGGTCGATGACAGCCGCCCGGTAGCGGTGACGGTCTGGTTGAACGAGGTATGCACCCGTCCGGTCTCCGGGTTAATGAGCTTGGGGATAGCGTCTGTGTAAGTGTTTTTCAGCTTGGTCAACTGCCGGTAATCGAGAATCAGTTTTGGAAAGGGGTGAATAAGTGCTAACTCCTCGAGGACACGGACGTCAGTTGAGTAGCCGGTTTTTTTGGCCGTTTTCCCTTTGGTGGGCAGACTCAGCTTCTCAAAAAGAATGTGCGACAACTGTTGGGTGGAGTTGATATTGAATTCCCCTCCTGCAATTTCGAATATTTGCCCTGTCAGGGCATTTAATTTCCCCTCCATCTGTTCAGACAGCCGGCAAAGAAAACCAGGATTGACTCGAACCCCTGCCTCTTCCATTGAAGCGAGCACCTTTATCAACGGAAGCTCTATGTTGTAGTATAGGTCATGCAAGTCCTGAGTATGAATAAGCGGCGCCAGCACCCCCCGCAGCCGGAAGGTGAAATCGGCATCTTCGGCGGCATAGAACGCAGCCTTGTCGACCGGAACGGTGTCGAACGTCTTCTGCTTCTTGCCGGTGCCGATCAAGTCACTTATCGGCCGCATCCGGTAGTCAAAGTGCTTCAGGGCTAAGAAACTGAGCGAGTGCTGCCGTGATGACGGGTTCAGGACATACGAGGCGAGCATGGTATCAAACGAGACGGGATCGATGTCTATATTGTAGCGGTGCAGAACTTCAAGGTCATATTTGATATTCTGCCCGATCTTTTGCACGTTGGGATTCTCCAGCAGTTCTTTGATATTTTCGACAGCTTCGTCAAAGGATAGATTCCTCTCCCCTTCCCCGGAATGTCCGAGCGGAACATAGTAAGCGGTGCCGGCACTATCGCACAAGGAGACTCCGACCAGTTTTGCCTCCAACGGATTGAGCGAAGTCGTCTCGGTGTCTACGGCTATCTCCTTTTTCGAAGAGAGCCGCTTGATCAATTCCTTCAGTTCCTCCAGCGACGCGACGGTCTTGTAAACCACTTTCGCAGTGTGTGGCAACTTCTCGGCCAGCCCTTCGGCTTCACCTTCCGGCAGGATCTGCTTTAAAAGTTTGTTGAACTCAAGCTCCAAGAACAGCCGCTTGGTGGCTTCGTAATTGACAGGATGCCGCTTCAAATCATCAAGCCTGAAATCAACCGGGACATCCATTCGGATGGTGACCAGCTCCTTGGAAAGCCTTGCTATATCAATGCTTACCCGAATCTTCTCACGTGCCCCTTTAGCCGTTATCTGCTCAAAACCGGACAGCACCTTTTCGAGAGAGCCAAACTGGCTGAGCAATGCATCCGCTGTCTTGGGGCCAATACCCGCCACGCCGGGGACATTGTCAGAGCTGTCTCCCATCAGGGCCAGCTTGTCGATCACCAGTTCGGGGTAGACACCAAATTTAACTTTAACCTCTTCGCGGCCCATCTTGTCGGGAATGCCGGAGGCCGGTTTGGGGTTGTAAACCTTGACATTATCGTTGACCAGTTGGAAGAAATCCTTGTCACCGGTCACACACCAAACCGCCAGCCCATTCTTTTCAGCTTTTTTGGCAATGGTGCCGATAATATCGTCCGCTTCGTAGCCATCCAACTCAAAATATGGGATATTCAGAGCATCGATTGATTGGCGAATGCGCGGTAGTTGGTCGACCAGTTCGTCGGGCATTTTAGCGCGAGTCGACTTGTACTCCGGATAGGCCTCATGGCGAAAGGTCGGCTGCTTGGTATCAAATGCCACGGCTAAATAATCCGGGGACTCTTCGCGGATGACTTTCAACAGGGAATTGACAAAGCCAAAAGTAGCAGAGGTGTTTTCTCCCCGGGAGTTGATCAGGGGATTGCGGATAAAGGCAAAGTAGGCGCGGTAGAACATGGCGGAGCCGTCGACAAGATACAGTGTCTTCTTCTTGGCACTCATCGGTAAAGCCTTCTCTGCTGGATGTATTGCCTCACTTTCGGCGGTATCAGCCTGTCCAGTTCGTCAGGAGAGATGTTAGTCCCAATCTTCTGCCTGACCTCCGTAGAAGATATGTCAATGAGGCTGGTTGGAACCAGCTCTATCCTGTCAGATGGAAAGGCAGCAAGCTGCTTCTGGGCAACAAGTTGCTTTTTGTCATAAGGTGGACGTGATCCGACCAGTATCCTTACTTCTCTCAGGATTTGCTCCGGATCGTGCCATTGCTTTAGTTCACCAAGAATATCGGCGCCGACAATAAAGGAAAACTCTGCCTGGGGATACCGTTGCTTGCAGGCTCTGACCGTGTCAAGCGTATAGCCGCTGAGGTCCATCTCGGCCTCAATTTCGCTCACCAGGAAACATTCGTGACTTTCAACCGCCAGCCTCAGCATGGCCACTCGATCTGAGAACGACGCCTGACACTGACCTTGCTTGAAGGGATGCCTGATGGAGGGGACAAACAGCGCCCCGGTAAGTTTTTTCTGCTCGCAAATTTCGTGTACCAGCGCAAGATGGCCGCGGTGAACCGGATCAAAAGTCCCTCCCAGTATCCCCCAGCTTCCGCCCTGGTCAGGAGTCAGCTTCATCGGACTGCGATGCCTGCCGGGTGATCCGGTCGATCTTGTCCAGATACTTCCCGGCCTTTTTCGTCCAACCGTTGTCAGGGAAATCCGTCTGGAACGCCTCCAGCTTCTGCTGCGCCAGAGTGTAGTCACCCTTCTTGAAGGCAGCTTCGCCGCTTCGGAAGGCAGCCTCGATGACCCGCCGGGCGGCTTTCTCGACCCAATCATGCTCGGGGAAAACCGTTCTGAAATCCTGGAATTTCTTGCGCGCTTGGTCAAACCGTCCTAACTTGAATTCCATCTCAGCGTACTTGTAGCTGGCCCTGGGGCCGTAATCGGTGTCGGTGTAATCGTCAATTACATTCTGGAAATAAATCTTAGCAGCTTCAAACGCCTGCATCCGACTGTAGACAATGCCGCTCTCGTAGTACTTCCTGGCCATCCGCGACCTGGCCTGCAGCAGGTACTTGCGAACGTCGGGCATCAACTCCGATTCGGGAAAGTCGATGATGAAGTCTTCAAATTGCTTGATCGCTTCCTGAAGGTCCGTCTGGTCCAGTCCATAGTGTCGCGGGGTCGATTCAAAGAACGAAACTGCTTTCATGAAAATGGCGTGCTCAAAGTACGCCGAAGAGGGGTAATTGATAAGCAGGCGGTTAAATTCAACCCCGGCCAACTCGTATTCCTCATTACCGAAATACGAGAGACTCAGGTAGTATTGAGCGGTGTCGACAATCGACTCTCCGGGATAGTTATAGACAACCGATTGAAACAACTCAATTGCTTTGAAGTACTTTTTCTTGTCGTACTCTTTCTTGCCCATTTCAAACAGTTCGTGCGCGCTTTTGGCCGCTAGCGACTTCGAGCCGCCGCACCCTGCCGCCAGCAAGGCCATGCTTAGCAGCGCCACGCACGTCGAGATGAGAAAAGGGCGCGTGTTCAAACCTTGTAGGTCTCCTTGAGCATCTTGTAGTTTTCAAGCACTTTGTTTAGATACCTAATGGGAAGCGGCCGTTGCTTGCGAATCATGTCGCGCAAGCGCGTTTCGCCAAGATTGTATGACAGGAGGGCTTTCTTGAGATCGCCGAATTTGAGAATCTGCTCGAAAAGATGAAAAGTGCCCAGCTTGATATTGGTCTCCGGTTCAAACAGGGTTTGGGAACCTACCCACTCAACGCCGGTGCGTGAAGCAACGTCGGCTCCGACAAACGGCACCACCTGCATCAGGCCACGGGCACCGACATGGGATATCTGACCCTTCTTAAACGAGGATTCGGTCAGAATGATAGCCAGAATGAACATCGGGTCATACTCATACTTTTTGCTCTCGGCGTAGATGACTTCGGTGAGCTTGTTGACTTCCTCGTCGCTAAATCCGATCTGGAAATCATCAATCGCCTTGAAAATCTGAAGCTTCTCTTCCAGCGCGCTGATGCGCTTCTGCTGGAAAGATATCTGTTTCTCCAGGTCAAATTTCTCTTTTATCAGATAGACCAAAAGACCCGACTGAAGCAGATAAACCACCACCAGCAGGAAGGCTATCGGCCTGGAGAGAAAGATGCCGAGTTTTTCATATTGTATCATGCCTTACGCCTCAACGAAGGTTCCTCTCAAATCATACCCGTCGGCCGCGTCAATCCGCACCCTGATAATGTCACCCTTGCAAAGGCCGTTCCCGCGCACGTGAACCTCCTGGTCAATTTCAGGACAGTCGCCGCGCGTCCGACCGACAGCGGTTCGTTCATCCTCCACGGAATCAATAATAACTTCCTGAAGACTGCCTATCAAGTCTTCATTTTTTGCCCAGGCGATCTCGCGCTGGAGGTTCATTAGTTCATCCATCCGCGAAAATTTGACCTCCTCGGCAACCTGCCCGTCAAACGTTTCGGCCAGGGTGCCTTCTTCCTGGGAATAGGTGAACACGCCCACGCGGTCGAACTGATATTCACCCACAAAATCCTTCAATTCTTCAAACTGCTGCTCAGTCTCACTGGGAAAGCCGACAATAAAAGTTGATCTCAAAATCGCATCGGGGCTAATCGACCGGATAGTTCTTACCAGCCTCTCGGTTTCACTTCGGGTGATTCGTCGCCCCATCGCCGAGAGAATCTCTGAGTTCACATGTTGCAGCGGCAGATCAAAGTAATTGAGAGTCTTGTTGTCGGCAGCCAGGTACTCGATAAGCTCTTTCTCCAACTGAGGGGGGTACAGATACATCAGCCGAATCCACTTGATGCGTTCGATTTTCTCAAGCTCGCGCAGCAGGTCCAAGATGCTCGGGCGACCTTTGAAGTCATAGCCATACAAAGTTGCATCCTGAGAAACTAAGATGAGCTCTTTCTTGCCCCGGCTGGCGAGAAACTCCGCCTCGGTCAGGATCGAATCGATCGGACGGCTCCGAAACTTTCCCCGGATGCTGGGTATGGCGCAATAAGTGCAGCCGTGATCACAGCCGTCGGAGATCTTCAGGTAGGCATACGGATAGTCGTCGGATATGAAGCGGTGATGCCAGTCCAGGTAGTCGAGCTTGTGCGGCGGCGTCTTGATGCTCTTGCAGTTATTGGATGAGGAAGTTACTGCCTGTGCCAGTGAATCCAGCGCACCCAGGCCGAAAGCACCGTCCAGTTCTGGTATGTCAGCCAGAAGCTCATCACCATACCGCTGGGAAAGACAGCCGGATGCATACAGCCTCTTCAAGCGTCCGCTTTTCTTCAGTTGTCCCAACTGCAGAATCTCGTTGATCGATTCTTCCTTCGCCGGAAGGATAAAGCCACAGGTATTGACAATAATTGACTCCGCCTGCTCGGGGGCATCAACCGGTTCGTGACCGGCGTCAATCAGGCGGGCTGAGATATAGTCGCCATCGACGTCGTTTTTCGGGCACCCAAGCTTGTGGAGATAAAACTTCACGGCGCTACAGCCTGATCCTTTCCACGGAATCAGGAAAGGCCGGCTCAAACTGCTCGTCGTCACAATCTTTGCCTGTCTGCTGTTTTAGGATGACAATCACGTTGCGTTCTTCATTTATGTCAAGATACTCAAGGCGTTCCAGTTGCAATGAATCTGGAGCAATGAAGATGGTTAGCGAATCGGGTATATCACCCTTCTCACCGGGCCTTTTCAACAACCGGTAAGACTTGCCGGGTTGGATAGTATGCGTCTCGTAGAGTTCGTCAAGACGGGTGATGAAAGATATTTCTCTGCTGACTCCTTCCTTATCCGAGACCTTTTCAATAACAACCTGGTTGTTTTCTGCAGAATAACTGTACATAAAGCTCAGGTCAAACAGGTATCGATCCTCACCGAGAGTCACGTTAAACCGGCCGTCGCGGGCAATATACGCCGTGCCGGTGGCAGAGTCTGTAACGTCAAATATCTCCGACTCTATGATACTGACAAACTCAAAGCGGGTGCACGCGGCCTGCGCCAGTTGTTCCTTTATAGCGCCAAAGCGATCGGCTGCCGCACTGATGCTTAGGCAAACCAGCCACAAGAATACTATCCTGAGTACTATTTCTTTCATCATTATAGCTTATACGCCGTGTAGAGGGGTCAGTTTTGTTTAGTCTCGGAAACGGGAGTTGCCCCGGAGGTCGAGAAAAGAGCCTCCAGGTAAGCCTTGTCCACCATTACCTCCCGCGCTTTGGAGCCGTCAAACGGTGAGACGATACCGGCCTGTTCCAGCTTGTCGATCAGCCGGGCCGCCCTCTGGTAGCCGATACCCAAACGCCTCTGCAAGAGCGACACCGATCCCTGCTTGTGACGGACGACCACCTCACAGGCTTCACGGAAGAGCGGATCGCCGAAATCGACTTCACTCCCTTTAGCCTCTCCACTGGCCTGCGAGATATTCTCTAAAGCGAGCATTTCCAACCCTTGTTCCTTGATAAACTTGACGATCCCCTCGGTTTCCTCGCTGGAAATGTAAGCACCATGTATCCGCATCGGCTCCGGCTGACCGGGGTGTAAGTAGAGCATATCCCCCCGGCCCAGAAGCTTTTCAGCGCCGTTGGCATCAATAATGGTTCGTGAGTCGACTTTTGAGGAAACCTGAAAGGCGATGCGGGCCGGAAAATTGGCCTTGATAAGGCCGGTAATCACGTCGACCGACGGCCGCTGGGTAGCCAGTATCAGATGGATGCCGACGGCACGGGACATCTGCGCCAGGCGGGTGATAAGCAATTCCGTTTTAGAGGAAGTCGATGCCATCAACAAATCAGCCAGTTCGTCCACGCAAATCACAATATACGGGAGCTGTTTCTGGGCATCCTTTTGCTTGTTGTTGTAATCTTCAATATTTCTTACCGACGCCTCGGCCAGCTTCCGATAACGGCTCTCCATCTCCACCACCACATCGGCCAGAACCTTTTCTGCCCGCCTGGGGCTTGTCACCACCGGTCGGCCTAAATGGGGAATACCTCGATACACGGTCAATTCGAGCATCTTTGGATCGATCAGGATAAACCGCACCAGGTGCGGGTGCAGCCGGTAAAGAAGCGACGTGAGCAGGCTGTTGAGGCAGACTGACTTGCCCGACCCGGTGGCGCCGGCGATCAACAAATGCGGAAGTTTCGTAAGGTCGGCCACACAGGGTTTGCCGGAGGTGGTCTTACCCAGCGCCAGAGGAAGCCGCAACTCCGGCCGAGCAAACGCCTTGGACATCAGGATCTCTCTCAGATAAACAATTTGCACCTGGCGGTTGGGTATTTCAATGCCGACAGCAGCCTTTCCGGGAATGGGAGCAATGATACGGATACGCTTCGCCTTCAGCGCCAGAGCAAGGTCTTCCGACAGGTTGGTGATCCGGTTTACCTTGACACCGATGCCCGGCTTGAACTCATAGCGTGTAATGATCGGACCGGGAAATTTCTCGATAGGGCCGTCGATAGCGATCCCAAACGTTTCCAGCGTCTCTTTGAGCATCCGAGCGGTGAACACAAGTTCCTCACTGCCGACTGCCTCCCCGGAGTGCGGATTCTGTTTAAGGAGGTCCAGGGACGGGTAGGAGTACTCCATCGATTTGATCTGAACCGGCTCGGGAGACTCGACTATAACATCTTTGTCTTTCCCTCTTTTCGCAGCCCCGTGCACTGGTGCGGTACTCTCTTCTGTCTCCTCTTTGTCCGCGCCTTCTGCCACCGACACCTCAGCCATTTCGTCAGTCAGCATTTCATGGAAGCCATCCGTCACCTCATCCGCTCTTTTTCTGCGCTCCAGCAACCGCCCAACCCATGCCAGGGAAAAGATACTTTTAAACAGTGTCTTGACCGATTGATACGCCTGTCTGAAAAAACCGCCACTGGGCAGGGTCAGCTTGCGAGAGAAGATCGGAGTTATAGAAGTATACAGAATAAGCAGAATTAACTCCAAGCCGAACAATAGGATATACGAACCGACTTCACCTACTAGTTTAACTGAACCCACCGTTAATTTCTCTGCTAAGTATCCCCCACCGGCTCCGGTGTCGGCGGTCAGGTTGGGAAAGACCACCAGATGGATATTGCATATCATCGTGCCCAAAACAGCCATAACGAACAGAATGAAGACATTGAGCCTGAGGGCTACCAACCTATCGGGAGAGATAAGCCTCAGCGACACAACTAAAAGGCCCAACGGGACAAAGTACGCCAGCCAGCCCCCAAGAAGCATGAAAACAAACGCCAGATAGGCCCCTAACATGCCCACCTGATTACGGTATTGGATTTCAAATGGATTCAGGTAAGAGTCAATCTCCCCGCTGATGCGCTGGTCGTCCAGGTAATGATGCGATACTAAAGAGACCAGAACTAAAGCAGCCAGCAGAAACAACAATACCCCTGCCGCTTGCTTTTTTCTCCGGCCGGGATCATTTTTTTTGCTTCTTTTAGCCATCACAGAAACAAACTCGTCAAACGGCCTTAAAAACGCAATTACAAACTGAGACAAAAAAGGCAGGGGAACAATCCCCTGCCCGGTAAACGATTTGAACGCGAACTATTTGCGAACAGCCTCCTTCAGATGTTTCCCGGCTCTGAAGACGGGCACTCTGGTTGCCGGAATGTTGATCGCAGCACCAGTCTGAGGGTTACGGCCAATACGAGCCTTGCGCTTGGAAACCGAAAACGCCCCAAAACCGGCAAAGCTAACCTTCTTGCCCTTCTTCAACTGTCCGGTAATACCGTTCATGAAAGCCTGTAAGGCTTCGGTGGCCTGCTTCTTCGTAATTCCGGATTGCGTGGACATCAGGGCGATCATTTCATCCTTTGTCATAGGATATCCCTCCTAAGGGTTACAAAAGGTTTAGGTTTAAATGTTACATTACAATCTAATTTTGCATCAACTCAGAAAAGAAGTCAACAAAAAAATAATGAAAAATGCCGGAAATCAGCCCCAGTTCCGGCTTTACAGCCCCCCTCAGCGGTGCCGGAACAAGCCGCTGGAGAAGGTGTCGTGATTCTGGTCGATTTTGATCTCCGGCAGGGCGGTGACATTAAGCTTGAACCCGAAACCTCGGTTGGAACCTATCGGAACCCAGTACAAACTTCCCGTCCAGCAGTGAATCTTTCGAACAATGTTAACCGCGTTTGAAACTGTCAGCTTCTCAACAATGTCGTAATTCTGGGAATATGTAATGGAGGTAGCGGGTGTCAGGTTAAAGCCCAGGGTAAACCGAACGAAGCTCGACTTACGATACCCTGCGTCCCGGCCCGATTCGCTGTAGCTGTACGTGACGTTCAAATTCCACCCTTTACGCCCCTTTGATTTCGAAGAGGTGCTGAGTTGAGAAGCGGAGTCAGCCCCTTTTGGAATCGCCGCCACATCATCGTCGAAGAGGAACTTGCTGCTGGACAGAGTGAAGCTGGTGTTGAGACTGAAACTCATCAGGTATGGCGACCAGAAACTGAGTTCGTCGGTGATGAGATCATAAAAGGAATGCGTCATACGCCCGCTAAGAGTGACACCCGGCAGTGTACTAATACTAAATGCTGTACCAAGACTCGATAACGGTTTCTCCTCTTTCTCAAAGTCATAGCTGAAACTTGACGTTAACGAGAGCAGGTTAAGGCTTCTCTCCGTTTCGTCTTGCCTGACCTTAGCCTGATACAATTGTTCCAACCTAAAAGACATTACCGAGCTTTTTCTGCTTCCGGCCCCACCGCCGGCATAGGCTCGTACCTCCGGATGGCGGTCAATTTCAGGTGAGAAACTATATGAAACGCTCGGCGTGATTACCTGGCGCAGACCGACCAGTCCGAAGGCGTTTGGATACACCGTGCCGTAGAGGGCAGTCTTAAGCCCCGCTCCGCCACTGTAGGAATAGGTACGGTAGGTACCGGGGAGGACCTGTGTTGGCTGAGCTTGCTTAAGGATGTGTGTTTGCGGAAGCAATGGAAAAGTACCAAAGGAAGCGTCAGGTCGGGTGGTAGGCGCAGCAGGAGCTTGATCCGTCTCGAAAATCTTGAACCAAGTCTCTTTATAGTTAAAGCTGGGCGTTAGGATGAAGTACTTGGCCAAGGTTATGGTGGGCAGGCTGATCCTCGGGTTGTGGTTGATCTTGGCATATTCCTTACGGCTGCGATCCGACACTGTATCCACTGTTATTGTTTTGATCGTATCCCCTTGCATCGTCACTGAATCGATCGTTATTGTCGTATCATAGGAAGGTTTGGTCACGCGCCTGGAGTAATTCAAGAGGTTAGGACTGTACCTGAACGTAACATTATGATACCACTTTTGCTCAAGCTTTCCTTCCTCGTTGAGGCGACCGCTGCCGAACAGCCAAATAGTAGGCAGGGACAAGGCCACCGAGGGGATGTAGTCGGTCCGGGTTTCGCGGTCAAGGTCGACATCGTGTTTGAAATATCCTGAAAGCGCCGTGCTTTTACCGAACTTTTTGGAGAAGTTTACCCTCGACGACACCACCCGGTTGAGCCGCTCATCAAGATTGGAGGATAAGTCCGTGAAGTACTGCGCATCGGACTGAAAGCTCCCCGAAGCGTTGATGTTAAAGGAGGGCGAGAAAGTATGGTTGTAACCGGCGTTGAGAACCCATCGTCTGCTTTTGCCTTCCGCCGCCGCTGACCGATTATAGCTTGTCCCCCTGGTGTCCTTCCCGGTTACATAGCCGTTGAACACATATCGTTTTCTGAAGTGCACAGCACTGTTTATGGTGAAGTACTGATTTATTTCATGGTAGTCGAACGACCCCTGCCAGTCCCAGTATTCCGAGGCCGCCCAGTAGTACCCTACATTCTGGACATAGCGGTCGCCGCGCTCGAATTTGCCGAAGGTAAACGGCAGAAAGCCCGAATGACGGCCTTTTTTCAGCGGAAAGACATAGTAGGGTAAGGCCAGGATCGGAATACGCCCGATATAGAACACCACCGGCCTGGCTATCAGCTTCTCGCCTTCGATCAGTTTCATTGACTTGGAATAAAAATGGTAGTGGGGCTCGCCTTTATCGCAGGTGGAATACGTGCCTCCATCCACGTAGAAGATGTGCTTCTGCTCCCGGAACAGTTTCTTGCCGTAGTAAAAACCGGCCTCATAGGCTGATTTGGATTGGACTATCCTTCCCTTTTCCGTGTCGATAGAATATTCGAGATAGTCGCCATACACCTCGTCGGTTCCATCCTTGAGAATGACCGGGATGGTGTTCGGCAGCAAACTGGTCGTGGCCGGTTCGTCCGTTCTATCGGGATCGTTCGCGTCGGCGGACATGGTATCGATAGCGGCCGAGTAGGCTTCTATCACCCGTCTTTTGGTATCAAAAAAAATCTCGTGGGCATCCAGCACAACCGTGCCCGAGTGAATATGCGAGGCTTCCTTCAGAGTTATCATGGAGTCGATCAGGTCATA